>CDYG01005839.1_pt1 | contig 31754 bp, 25 predicted proteins | sample 554931 | NCBI WGS metagenome assembly CDYG01 (sample SAMEA3182055, study PRJEB8094) | gut metagenome | biome: human; feature: gut; material: Stool; isolation source: human stools | place: Canada | collected 2012-11-13
GAACAAGCATGGAAATCGTCCGTCAATGGACGCGGCCCGTGGTGGAACGCCAACGCCCCTCACATGTTCAAAGCATTTCCCAACAGCGTCTTTCGACGAATGGGGCTTTACAGTCTCTTGTCAAAGGCCTGACCACTGAATCCACAACCTAACTTTAGAAACCGCCGGATGCCGAACGGCACGTCCGGTGGTGTGGGAGGGAGCGAGGTGCAAACCCGCTCTCTACCCGATAAACGAATACGGCAGATATTTGAGCGGATCAGCACTTTTTTCAGCGAGTACATCATAGAAAATGAAATGGACTCAATATTTTTCGGAGAATTCAGATGCACAAGCCGGTCAAACATCTTGCTGTCGCTGCGGCTAGTATCGTCGTCGCAGTAGGGAGTCCAGCCGCACAAACCATCGACATGGTTGTCGACGGTACAATTTATGCCATTGAACTGAATGCCAGCGCAGCAGCCGAAAATTTCGCCAAACGCCTGCCGATGAAGGTGGTGTGGGAGGATTTTGGAAAGCTTGAGCGCATTGCAAGACTTCCTGAGCGGCTCGATGTGGGACGCGATCCTGTCGTCAAGTCGCCGGTAAGAGGTACATTCGCCTACTACGTTCCGTGGGGAAATCTTTGCCTCTTTCGCATAGGCGGAAATGCGCCAAGCCGAGATTTGGTGGAGTTGGGGGCCGTGGATGAGACAGCGCTTCAGGCGGTCATCCAAAGCGGCGGGCGCGAAGTGGAGCTCCGCGCCCGCTGAGTCAAGCAGCCCCAAAAATTAGAGTTCGCGGGCGCTGTTGATGGCGTCGCGTGTGGCAATCGCAGAACGGCGGGCTGCTTCGCGCCAGTCGGCACCGCTGCTGGCGTATAGGATTGCGCGGCCGGAATTGATGACCATACCGGCCCCTTCCGTGTCCATACCGGCTTTGACCGCAGCATTAATGTCGCCTCCCTGGGCGCCGATGCCGGGCACAAGGAGCGGGATGTCCGGCGCAATGCGGCGTACCGCAGCAAGCTCATCGGGGTAGGTTGCGCCAACAACGAGGCCAAGCTCGCCCGTACGGTTCCACTCATGTGAGACCAAGCGGGCTACGCGTTCAAAAAGACGTTCACCGCCGCCGAGGTCGATCATTTGCAGATCATCGCCGCCCTTATTCGAAGTGCGGCAGAGAACGAAAGCGCCTTTCTCGGCATATGCCAGATATGGATCCAGCGTATCGCCGCCCATATAGGGAGAGAGCGTCACACAATCGGCACCATAGCGATCAAAAGCTTCTTCGGCGTAGTGCTTGGCCGTCGAACCAATATCGCCGCGCTTGGCATCAAGGACGACAGGAATGCCGGGATGATTGGAATGAATGTAGGCGACGACACGGTTCAGCGCGTCTTCCGCGCCTTCGGATGCGAAGTAGGCAATCTGGGGCTTAAAGGCACAGACAAGGTCTGCTGTTGCATCAACGATGCCGGTACAAAAGGAATAGATGGCATCGGGTTTGCCGGCTAGTTCTTCAGGAAGGCGTGCCAGATCGGGGTCGAGACCGACGCACAGAAGCGTGTCGGCATTGCGCCAGCGGGCGCGCAGCATCTCGGTGAACTTCATGTCAACTCAGTTTTCTTTAGAGAGGCCGGCAGACGTCCGTGAAATCATTGCTTTGGGCGCCGCCGAGCGGTAATCAAGGAATAGACAACATTGTCCTTGCCGGCGTGCGGGCGGTCAAGGAATCTTGCCGACAAAGGCACAGAAACGAGAAGCTTTGGCTCAATTCATTGCTCGGATATCGTCTCAATGATGGCAATACCGCAAAATAAATGCTCAACAAGTGTGTCGAAACATTTTTTCTGCGCTTTGCTGTTCAAGCACATCGGTTGCGGTGGCGTAGGATGGAAAATGGACTTCGCGGGTTGTTGACCCTCGATCAGTAAAAAAGGAAAAGAGACAGGAGGAACATTTATGACTGGACTCTGCAGCCGCCGCACACTTTTGACGATCGCCGGCGCCGCCGCCGTTTCGTCAATCACCGCCGCCCATGCAGCTGACGGTAAGACGAGTAAGCCGGCTAAGCGTACCTGGCCCGACATGCCGACAGTGCCGACGGACTTCAATGCCGAACGCTGCTTTGTTGAGCTTCAGGATGCCGGTGACGGTGTTGTTTTCCAAGGACCGAAAAACGGACCGGTGGTTCGTCTGGCGTTTGACACGCAGTGCCCGTGGTGCGTCTGGCAGTATGAACAGCTTAAGCCTTTCCTTAAGCAGGTGACCTTTATCTGGCATCCGGTCGCGGTGCTGAACCCCTGGAGTGAGCTTCAGGGCGCAGCAATTCTCTCTGCTAAGGACCGCAAAGCGAAGTTCCTGGAGCATGAAGCGCATTTCCATGACAAGGATTTCCGCGGGCTCGATGTCCGCAATGTCGAATTGCCCTTTGATGCGCGAAAGAAGGTCTGGGACTACTCCAAAGCTTTTCGCCGTGCGTGCGGCATCTCGGTGCCCTTCGGCGTCCTGAAGACCACCGATGGACGCTATATCCCGGTGCCTCAGGTGACCACGGAAGAGTTTGCCAAACTTTCGGGGCTGAAGCCTGAATAACGGAGAAACGGATATCCAATCGACGCTGCGTTTGAATGCAGCGTCGTTTTTGCACGATCCTGAATAAAAAATCCTCCGCAGCCGTGCACGCTGCGGAGGATTTTTGCATTGTCTGCGGCCACGTTTGAGCGGTTTGTTCAGCCGCTCAAACGTGTCAGGGCATTCTGCAGTCGATTACATCATGCCGGGCATGCCGTCCATGCCGGCGGGGACAGCCTTGTCGTCGGCCGGAAGGTCGGCAACCATGCAGTCGGTCGTGAGGATCAGCGAAGCGACAGATGCGGCGTTCTGAAGTGCGGTGCGGGTCACCTTCGTCGGATCGAGCACGCCCATTTCAACCATATCGCCGTACTTGGCGGACTGAGCGTTGTAGCCGAAGTTGCCTTCACCCTGAGCGACGGTGTTCACCACGACGCTCGGTTCATCGCCGGCATTGGCGACGATCTGACGCAGCGGCTCTTCCATGGCGCGCAGAACGATGCGGATACCAGCGTTCTGTTCGTCATTGTCGCCCTTGATGTCCTTGATGGCGAGTTTGGCGCGGATGAGCGCGACGCCGCCGCCCGGGACGATGCCTTCTTCAACGGCAGCGCGAGTGGCGTGCAGAGCGTCTTCCACACGGGCCTTCTTTTCCTTCATTTCAACTTCAGTTGCGGCACCGACCTTGATCAGTGCAACGCCACCGGCGAGCTTAGCCACGCGTTCCTGAAGTTTTTCACGATCGTAATCGCTCGAGGCGCCTTCGATCTGCGTGCGGATGTTCTTGACGCGGTTTTCAATGGCCGCGGCATCACCGGCACCGTCAATGATGGTCGTATTTTCTTTCGTGACTTCGACTTTCTTGGCACTGCCGAGCTGGGCAAGCGTAGCTTTATCGAGCGAAAGGCCGACGTTGCTCGAAATAACCGTACCGCCCGTAAGGACTGCGATGTCTTCGAGCATGGCGCTGCGGCGATCGCCGAAGCCCGGAGCCTTGACGGCCACAACCTTCAGGATGCCGCGGATGGAGTTGACGACCAATGTGGCGAGGGCCTCGCCGTCGATGTCTTCAGCGATGATGACGAGCGGACGAGCAGCTTTAGCGACTTGTTCAAGCACCGGCAGAAGTTCACGAATGTTGCTGATCTTCTTATCGTGGAGCAGGATGAACGGGTTCTCAAGAACTGCGGCCTGCTTTTCAGGCTGGTTAATGAAGTAGGGCGAGAGATAGCCGCGGTCGAACTGCATGCCTTCGACGACTTCGAGTTCGTTCTTGAGGCTCTTGCCGTCTTCAACCGTAATCACGCCTTCCTTGCCGACCTTATCCATGGCTTCGGAAATGATCTGACCGATTTCTTCATCGGAGTTGGCCGAAATGGCGCCAACCTGAGCGATTTCCTTGTTGGTCGTAGTGGGCTTGGAGAGCTTCTTGAGCTCAGTGATGGCGGCGGCAACAGCCTTGTCGATGCCGCGCTTAAGGTCCATCGGGTTCATGCCGGCGGCAACGAACTTCATGCCTTCATCAACGATGGCCTGAGCGAGAACCGTAGCAGTGGTCGTACCGTCACCGGCGTTGTCGCTCGTCTTCGAGGCGACTTCGCGCACCATGGCGGCACCCATGTTTTCAAATTTATCTTTGAGTTCGATTTCTTTGGCGACAGACACGCCATCCTTCGTGACCGTCGGGCCGCCAAAAGAGCGTTCAAGCACAACGTTGCGACCCTTCGGGCCGAGCGTTACCTTGACAGCATTGGCGAGAACGTTGATACCGCGAACCATTTTCGTGCGGGCATCATCACCGAAAAGAACCTGCTTAGCAGCCATTTTGTAATTCCTTAATTATTTAGAAATCTGTACGTGGAGTGCTTTCGGGGCGGCTTATTCGAGCACGCCCATGATGTCTTCCTCGCGCATCACGAGGAGCTCTTCGCCGTCGACCTTGACGGTCTGGCCGGAGTACTTGCCGAAGAGGACACGGTCGCCGACCTTAACGTCCATCGCCACAAGGCGGCCAGCTTCATCACGTTTGCCGGGACCGACGGCGATCACTTCGCCCTGATCAGGCTTTTCGCCGGCCGTGTCAGGAATGACGATGCCGAAGGCGGTCGTCGTTTCGGCCTCAAGGCGCTTGATGATGACGCGGTCATGCAAAGGACGGATCTGCATCTGGGAAATCTCCAAAAGATTCTTTGAAAAGCTTGGATGCCGTGCTCAAATCGCACTGCCTAATTGATGGCGGAGAGCTCGGCATGCAACAAATTCATACGGGCGGAATGTCCTTAGAGGCACATCCGCTACCATTACTTGCCTATATGGGGACGGCTCTTTCGATTTCAAGGGCTGGAGATAAAATTTTTTTCATCCGCTGCGAGGATCCATTGATGTGTGCAGGGAAATGCTTGAGTGAAAGCGCAAAGTTGATGCTGAATCGCCGGGTGCAGCTGTTTGCTGCAAAAGCGCTGACGGCTGCTGCACTGCTTTCGTTTACGGTTGCGCTGCCAACTGCGTCTGCGGCAACTTCGGCTGCGGGCCGAACTGCCTCGCAGTCGCAGTTGCCGGCTCCGCTCGCAGAAGCGGCCAAGCGGCTGAAAATCAATCCTGACGATATTGTGATTTCAGTAGTGCCGGTTGAATCGCCGAAGGCCGCTGTCCTCGCTTGGAATGACCGCCGCATTGATCGACCGGCCTCGGTGGCCAAAGTTGTGACGACTCTGGCTGCGCTTGAAACGCTGGGGGCTAATTATCGCTGGTACACGGGTTTTTATACGCTGGGAGAACCAACCACAAAGGGGCTTTTGAAGGGCGGTCTCTTTATTCGCGGAGGGGGTGATCCCGCCTTCGTGGTTGAGGATTTTTCTATGGCGGTAGACAAACTCGCTCAGACCGGCATCAAGCGGATTGAAGGCAACATCGTCATTGACCGTTCCTACTTCAATATTCCTCAGGTGGATCCAGGAGCGTTTGACGGCCGCAGCTCTCGTCCTTACAACTTGCAGCCCGATCCTGCGCTCATCAATTTTCGAAATCTAAGCTTCGAATTTATCCCCGACAAGGAGACCCAAACGGCCCGCATCGTGACCGTGCCAAAATTGGCAGGTATTTCTTTTCCAGAGACAATCCCGCTCGGTCGAGGCGGATGCGGTGATTGGAAGACGTCAATTGGTTTCCAGCTGAAAGATCTGGGCAAAGGCCGCAAGCGTGTGACCTTTACCGGCAAGCTTCCGGCAGCTTGCGGGCCGAAAAACTTCAATGTCATCGCCTTAGAACCCAACGAATACCTCGAGCGGCTCTTTCGTGCGTTCTGGGAGCGCGACGGCCGCACCTGGACGGGGCACGTGGTGTCAGGAAACGTACCCAAAGATGCTCAACGGCGTTTTTCCCGTGTTTCGCAGCCTTTGGGTGAAGTGGTGGCACTCACCAATAAGTGGTCTAACAACTTAATGGCGCGGCATATCTTCCTTTCATTGGGGGCTGATCGGGTTCGAGAGGCTTTTAATGAAGCGCAAAAGAATGAGTCTTCGACGGGAAAGCTTAAGTCTGCGGGAAAGGCTGCTGCACGGGCGGAATTGGTTTTCCCAAGAGGCGCAACCCTTGAAGATGCGCGTGCGGCGCTCGACGAATGGCTGCAGTCGAAAGGCATCACGTCTCAGGAGATATGGATTGACAACGGATCGGGACTTTCGCGTGAGACTCGTGTGACCGGCCGAGCAATGACCCAACTACTTGCGGCCGGGTGGTCCGGTCCCTACATGCCGGAATATTTGGCTTCCATGCCGATTAGCGGCAGAGATGGGACCATGGCCAAACGCAAGGTGGCAGAGGAACGCGGCCGCATCAAGACGGGGTTCCTCTCTGATGTGCGAAGCATCGGCGGATTTATTCAGGCGCAAAACGGTCAGCGCTATGCTGTCTACGCAAGTGTGCGGGGCGCTAAAAACGTGCCCAACGGAATTCCCTTCCTAAACATCGTTATCGATTGGGTCTACGACTATTCCGAAAACAAGACGCGATAAATAAGAATCGGGCCTGCAGAAGAAACGCTTCGGCAGGCCCGATTGATCTTATTAATTAATCTTTTGGCACGCGCCGGACTGCGGCGGCAGTTGATTTATTTCAGTGCATCCAAGACCGTGCCGGTTGTGAGAAGTTCAGGGAGAACTTTGACCGTGCCGTCCTTATAAATAAGAACGTAGAGCGGCACGCCGGTGCGGCCATACTTGGCCAGTTCCTTGGTGATAGCAGGATCCTTATTGGTCCAGTCGGCGAGAAAACGAACGTAGCTGAGTTCACTCATTCGTGAAACGACTTCCTCACGGTCGAGCACAGCAAGCTTGTTGGCTTGACAGGTAATGCACCAGGCAGCGGTAAAGTCGATGAAAACGGGGCGGCCTGCTGAGGAAGCACTCTGTACGGCTTCGGCACTCCACGTACTCCACCCCTCCTCTGTTGAAACGGACTGGCGGTCGAAAATGCCGCAAGCCGTCAGCGCCAGTGAAGCCGCCGTAAGTGTTCCGAGTGCAGCCATAACAATGGTGCTCGAGGACCGTCCAAACTGACGTCTTCCTAATAACCAGCAAAAGGCGGCAAGCGCGGCGAGTCCCAGAAGTACGATCAAGAGACCGCGATAGTCAACCTGCTTGGTAAGCACCCAGGCGAGCCAAAGGAGTGCGAGCAGCATGGGGACAGCCATCACCTTCTTGAAGCTGTTCATCCAAGGGCCCGGTTTGGGGAGCTTTTTGGCCCAGGCGGGGAACAGGCACAAAAGCAGCCAAGGCGTTGCCATGCCGAGACCCAGCGAGAGGAAGACGAGCATTGCTTCTGCGGCGGGCTGGGTGAGTGCATAGCCGATCCCGGCCCCCATGAAAGGAGCGGTGCAGGGACTTGCCACAATGACCGCCAAAATGCCGGAGAAAAAGGACGAGGTGATTCCGGATTGCGGCAGGCTGCGCACGACTTTGAGATCTGCGGCACGGCTTCCGAAGGTGAATTCATAAAGTCCCAGAAGGTTGCAGGCGATGGCTCCAAATAAGAGAATCAGGGCCGCAACCACCCAAGGCGACTGCAGCTGAAATCCCCAGCCTACGGCATGACCGGCAGTGCGAAGCGCCATCAAGGTGCCTGAAAGAAGCACCATAGAGAGCAATACGCCTCCCGTGAAAGCCAGACCGTGCCCAATGAGACGCTGCGACTGGTGGGCGCCTTGGACGAGGTCGAGGAGTTTGAGCGAAAGAACAGGAAAGACGCAGGGCATCAGATTGAGGATCAGGCCGCCCAAAAATGCAAAGAGAAGCGCGGCGCCGGTTCCTGCCGTCATCTGGCCGCTGTTATTCAGGTCGGCCGATGCCGCCTTGGCCTGTGCAGTATTGACTGCCGGAGGCGGTGCTACCGATCCGGTTTGCAGCGGCATGGACGTGTCAATCGCCCAACCGCCTTTGGCTGGGCCGCCATCAGCGACCAGGACGCCTTCGAGTGCGGGCTGAGGTGTTTTGGCAAATCGTTCAGTCGCGGCAAGCCAGAGTGAGGCAGAAGGCGGTTCGCTGCCTTGCGTGATGCCAACAGCGGTTTGCGGGGCCTGACGCAGGTCGATTACATTTTTTTCGGACGGAAGAAAATCAAGCGACCTGCCCACAATCGCGTTCCCCGCAACATCAATGCGAATTCGATTGCCGTCAATGGTCGCCTTGATGCTGCCGTCGTTTTGAACACGTTCAGGGATGGCGCGTACAGCAGCAGCAACGGCCGCTGCGTCATCTGAATCTTTTCCTTTGATGTCAATTGGAATGGAGAACTTGACGTCGGCCGACTCAGGAACGCACATGTCCTTACAGGCCAAATATTCGACGTGCAGCGCGATTTGAGCGCGTCCGGATGCACCGCGCGGCAATTCCACATTAAAGGGGAAAAGCGTTTCGCCGCCATAGCCAAAGGTGATGAGTCCGGAGGTTACTGTTCGCTCTGGCAGCGGGAATAGCGGTGCTGAGGCTTTCAGTTCACTCGGTGAGAGCGTGAAGGTAAATTCTGGCGGCAGCCCGGCATCCCCCGGCATCTTCCAGTAGGTATGCCAGCCCTCTTGATGACGGAAACGAACTGCAAAGCGGTTGACCGCCTGCGGTGTCAATGAGGTTTTTTCGGCAATGATGTCAACCGTGACATGCGGACCGGCTTTCTTTTCTCCGCGGCCGGCGTCAATGGCGGAGAACCAGCCGTCATCGCTTGCTGCAAGGGCGCAGTTCGATGTCAGCGCTCCGGCAGAAAGTGCGGCGGCGATAACGAACGCAGTTCCCAGACGCCCAAAGGCAACAGAAAATTTGGCATGTTTCAGGAATGCGGACAGCAGGGACATGGGACGGATTGACAAGATTGGATCGAATAAGTGGAAGCATTCCCTCTCTTTGGTTCTGCGGCTTGACGCTTTGTCAGTGCACGCAGAACCAAACGGTGCGAAGCAGCGATATTTTATTTCGCCATTGAAGCGAAGACTTCGCGGGCGTCGGCGATCGTCTTGTCGATCACTTCATCCGTGTGTGTGATAGAGACGAAGCCCGCCTCAAAAGTGGACGGCGCAAAGTAATGGCCGCGGTCGAGCATGCCGTGAAAGAACGTGTTGAAGGCATTTTTGTCGGCCTTCATTACGTCTGCAAAGCCCTGAGGACGCTGCGGCAGGAAGTAGAGACCAAACATACCTCCGACACTGTCTGCGGTGAAGGGCACGCCGGCGGCTTGAGCGGCAGCCTGAAGTCCCTCGACCAGACGCTTGGTCTGAGCGCCGAGACGATCGTAGAAGCCAGGTGCCTGAATTTTCTTCAGGGTCGCCATGCCGCAGGCGACGGCAACAGGGTTGCCCGACAGGGTGCCGGCTTGATAGACCGGGCCGCAGGGCGCAATCTTTTCCATGATTTCACGACGTCCGCCAAAGGCGGCGACCGGCATGCCGCCGCCGATTACCTTGCCGAGCATGGTGATGTCGGGCGTGACGTTGAAGAGCGACTGAGCTCCCTTCAAAGCGACCCGGAAGCCTGTCATGACTTCGTCAACGATGAGGAGCGCTCCGTGCTTCGTGCAGAGGCGGCGCATCGTATCAATGAATTCTTGTGTGCCGCGAACAAGGTTCATGTTGCCTGCGAATGCTTCAACGATGACGCAGGCGATTTCGTCGCCGTACTTGGCAAAAGCATCTTCAAGCTGTTCGGGGTTGTTGTATTCGAGCACCATTGTGTGTTCGGTCACTGAAGCCGGAACGCCCGCAGATGAAGGATTGCCGAAGGTGAGCAGACCCGAGCCGGCCTTCACCAGAAGTGCATCGGAATGACCGTGGTAACAGCCCTCAAACTTGATGATGCGGTTGCGGCCGGTGTACCCGCGGGCAAGACGAATCGCCGACATGCCGGCCTCCGTGCCGGAGGAGACGAGACGAACTTCTTCCATAGCAGGAAGAATGTTCGTGATCATTTCGGCGATTTCAACCTCAGCACGCGTGGCAGCGCCGAAAGAAAGGCCGCGATCCACTGCTGCATGAACCGCCTCAACGACTTCCGGATCATTGTGGCCGAGAATCATCGGCCCCCAGGAGCAGACATAGTCCGTGAAGCGCTTGTCCGTCACATCCCACATATAAGGGCCCTTGGCGCGCTCGATAAAGCGCGGAGCGCCGCCGACAGAGCCGAAAGCTCGTACGGGGGAGTTGACGCCGCCCGGAATGACGTGTTGGGCGCGTTCGATGAGCGCTTGATTGAGATCCATGACTGCTTGTCCTTTGGGAAATGAAATGTGGGGTGAAGCCGAAGTGCGGAAAACGCTCATCCGTTTTGGATCAGAGAGCGCTTCCGGGCACAACGCAAAGGCGCCGCCGCAGGCTTTGCAGGGCGCCCATTAAATTGGGTCAGAGTGAATTGTATGGAGTTGGCCTTTTCTAAGTGTTAAGCCGGAAAAAGAAACCGTCTGGAAATGTGATTCCAGACGGTTTGTAGACGGTGCTGAAAGCGTGGTCGTTCGTCAGAACGCGAAACCGAGGCCGAGCGTGAAGGCGGTCGGCATGGACTTCAATACATATTCGCTGTCGCGGTCGGCAAGCACGCCTTTGTAGCGCGGGAAGTTCGTATCCATCGACCCGGTGAGCCAGAAGTGGTCTGTAAGGGCCCAGGTACCGCCGAGCGTGAGCGCAGGGAAGATGCTGGTGTCAGAGTTGTAGGGCCCTTCGGCTTTGCCGTAGCCCACACCGGCGCCGGCAAATAGGCGCAGTGATTTAGTCACGTCGATGTTGTAGGAGATGGTGAGTGTATAGGTGCGGAAATCGATGGACTGTTTGCCTGAGCCGTCGGCATAGGCGACATCGTGCTGAGCCCGAGAATATTTGAGATCCGTCTGCCAGCTGCGCCCAGAGTAACGGCGCAGACCAACATTCCAAATCGTATCGTTCTTCATCAGGCTCTTGGAATACTCTTCCCCATTGTCGACATACTGCCAGCCATAGGACCCGTAGAGCAGATTAGGCGACTTCACCCAAGAACTGTCGGATGCGAGCGGCATCTTGCGGCCTTTCGCGTCGTCGACGGTAATCGTCGAGTAAAAGAAGAAGACGTTGGTGAAAGGAATGTAGGTACCATAGAAGGACACTGTATCGGTGCCGATCTTGGCGACGGGCAGCGGCAGCGGAAGCGGCGCCCACATATAGTCGCCGCGCATCGTGATGCCTGCGAGATAGCCCGCCCCTACATGGAGTCCGGTAGAGCCGATCGGCCATCGAGCGAGCCAGGAGTAGCCCACCATCGGCTCTATGCGGTAGTTGGAATCCACGAAGTTAACGGCGAAAAGCAGGCGTTCATTGCCGCGATTGTCAATCACTTGCCGTGCGTAGCCCATGCCGAATGGATAACCGTTTTCTTCATGCCGTTTTTTCCAAGCCCAGGTCGGATGGTTGGTATAGGTTGGAACGATCCAGACCGAGTTGCCTTCCTCAAAGATACGCTTGGTTCCTTCCTTGGTGTCACTCCAAAAAGAGGCCCAATCGCCCGGACGTTCAGACGACTGACGGGCGTAGCCTGCCGGCGTCGTGTCTACTACGGCTTCCCAGAGACCTGCCTGAGCAGTGCACGCAAACGAAACGGCTGCAGCAAAGACTGCGCGAGCCAGAAACGTGGGACGAAAGAGTTGAGGGTGTTGCATGACAATGAGAGGGATCGACGAAAGCGCTCAATTTGCTCCGCCGGCAGAGACCTGTGTTTGCGGCTAGGCAGCCGAGAGGCCTTTCCTGCGTGGCGGTCGAGCGAGATGGATAGAGCCGAAAGCCGACATTGTCCCACAAGGCGCAGATGTCTATGTGCAATTAGACCTGCCGACAAAAGTTTTGCTGAATGCGGTTGGGTGAAAACCTTCGGAATCCGGCTTGCCACGCTGACGCATAGTCGGTAAAGTAGCGCCTCGCTGCAGTTCGACGAGAAGTTTTCCGGGCGGTCGTCGGCGGTTTTAGGCCGCGGGAGGAAAGTCCGGACTCCGCAGGGCGCCGTAGGAGGTAACGCCTCTCCGCCGTAAGGCGCGGATTAGAGCAACAGAGACGAGCCGGCTTCGGGCCGGGTGAAACGGGCAATCTCTACGGGGAGCAACATCAAATAGGCAGCCAATGGGCGGGCCCCGTCCGGCTGCGGGTAGATGGCTTGAGGCGGCGCGTGAGCGTCGTCCTAGATGAATGACCGCCGCCGAGGTCCTATAGGACTTCGCGCGACAGAATCCGGCTTACAAGAGAACTTCCGCCGAATTGCAGCAACAGCTTCCGCTGTCCCTATCCTTGTTGGACAGTACATACACTCAGACCCGCTCATGCGGGTTTTTTCTTATGCGTTCCCGCAGACTCCTAAACAGGTCTGCGGTTGATTCAAGCTTCATTGGATTTTTACGCTTTAGACAAGATCTTTTGCCTATTTGGTACTGATTTTCATGATCTGACTATTGGCAACTGTGGGAAAATGTGGGAATTGGTGGGAGCGTCTCTGCGGGACGCTGGCCCAACGGGAATGAAGGATTGAAGACAGTTTGAGGATAGGAAAGTGTTTCAAGGCACTACGCTCATCACGCTCGACGACAAGGGGCGGCTTGCGCTTCCTAAGCGTGCGCGTGATGAAGCGGCCGCTGACAGCGTGATCGTTGCTGCGCGTCATCCGGACGGGTGCCTGGTGCTTTATCCCCCTTCTGCCTGGGCTCCTAAGCGCGATGCTCTCCTGAAGCTTCCTTTCTCCGCGCGCGGTTTTGTCCGTTTGGTGCTGGGGAGTGCTGAGGAACTGAAGGTTGATCGTGCCGGGCGCGTACTCATCCCCGCGGGGCTGCGTGAACTCGCTGGACTTGAACGCGAAGCAGCTCTTGTCGGCTGGGGTGATCATTTCGAGCTCTGGGATCGTGCACGCCTGACTGCTGCCGAGGCGCAGGCCGTCGCGCAGACCGTTGAGGATCTCGACTTCACGTTCTGAACCCGCTTTCTGCCAAAGAAAATATTTCCAAAATTTTGGGAGGCCCGCACAGTGCTTCCCAGGCGCGTCGTCCGCAGCGGCGCTGCTTGACAGCAGAAAAAGAACCAAGCCATGTCCGCCTTCGTCCATCTTCCCGTTCTGAGCCGCGAAGCACCTGAAGCCTTGGTTGCTCGTCCAGATGGACTCTACGTGGACGGCACTTTTGGCCGCGGCGGCCATAGTCGACTCATTCTTGAGCGGCTTGCGCAGCAAGGGCGGTTGATTGCTTTCGACCGCGATCCAGAGGCGGTGGCGGCGGCAGCTGCCATTAAAGATCCTCGCTTTCAGATTGTCCATGCGCCGTTTTCCGCTATGAAAGAACGTTTGGGAGATCTCGGTATTCGACAGGTCGATGGGATCTTTCTCGACATCGGCGTATCGTCGCCGCAGATTGACGATCCCTCGCGCGGTTTTTCCTTCCGCTTCGAGGGGCCCCTCGATATGCGCATGGACACGAGCTGCGGCGAAACCGCAGCGGAGTGGCTTGCCCGAGCATCGGTTGAGGAAATTGCCGAGGTGCTTGCGGATTTCGGTGAAGAGCGCTTCGCACACCGCATTGCACGGGCAATTGTTGAAGCAAGATCTCGTGCGCCAATCACTACAACCGGAGCGCTTGCAAAGCTCGTAGAAGCGGCAGTGCCGAAGAATCGCCGCGATGCTGCTCAGCATCCGGCGACGCGTACGTTCCAGGCGGTGCGTATTCAGGTCAACCACGAGCTCGATGAACTCAAGACCGCTCTGGAAAGTGCAGGGGCTCTTTTGGCGCCGGCCGGTCGATTGGCCGTCATCAGCTTCCATTCGCTTGAAGACCGCATTGTCAAGCGCTTTTTCGAAAAGCGCCTTCATCCTGACCGAGATCTCGATCCGCGGCTCCCGATGCCGGCGGGTTTCAATGCGCAGCCGTGGTTCAGCGATGTGATTCGTATTCTGCCGACCAAGAGCGAAGCAGAGTCCAATCCGCGTGCACGCTCTTCCGTACTCCGTGTTGGCACGCGTACTGCGCGTCTCTGGGAGGATTAGGCCATGCGTCCCGTCACGCGTGCGGAACTGCTGTGGACGGCCGTTTTAGGCATCGTCCTGGTGGGCAGCGCGTTTTGTCTGGTAGACCTTCATTTTCAAATGCGTCAGCTCTTTGTGGCTCACGAGCATGAAATGGATGTTCATCGCCGACTGCTCGACGACCAGGCCGAGCTGGAAATGAAAGTTCGCCGGGCTTCGCTTCCGGGGAGCATCTCGGCAGGTGCGGCCATGCTCGACTTGTCCGGGGCAACGGGTGCGGATACGGTGACGCTCGTGGAGGCGCCGGACGGACGAATCGACTTTTTGCCGGAAGTGCGCCGCGAACTTGATGCGCTGACGACGAATGGGGATGCTCAGAAGAGCAAGGCTGATCCAAAGAATGCTCAGCCTTCGGTTCGCGGTGCTGGGGCTGGAGGCCGGTCATGACAAACTTCATGAAGCGTGCGGCTGACGCAGTGGTCGATAAGCTCCTCGAGCTCATGCAGCGAGATCGGGCTGCACAAGAGGCCAAACCCAAAAGCGCCGAAAGTCCGCTCATCGTCATTCCGATTCCGAAATGGCGCACGTACTTTGCACTTGCTTTCATTACGGTCTTTTTTCTCGGACTCGTTTGTCGTGCGGTTTGGCTGCAGGCAGTGACGACGGATTTTCTTCAGGATCAAGGCGAGGCGCGTTATGCCCGGACGCTCACCATTGCCGGTGAGCGCGGGGAAATTCTGGACCGCAATGGCGTGGTGCTTGCGGCCAGCCAGCCTGTGCGCAGCATCTGGGCGGATCCCGCATTCGCCAAAAAACTTTCAGCCGATGACTTTAAGAAGTTGGCCGATGTCCTGCAGATGAAGCCAAAGGAAGTTCGTGACAAGATTTTCAAGGCTAAGTCAAAGAACTTTACTTATCTTGCCCGCACTCAAGACGTGCGGACAGCAGAGGCCGTGAGGCTTTTGAAGCTTCCCGGCATCGGTGTTTCGCCAGAAGTGCTGCGTGAATATCCTGATGGCCCGGCTGTCGCTCACGTTGTGGGATTTACCGGCCGCAGCGATCATGGTCAAGAAGGTATTGAACTGGCCCGAGACAAGGATTTGACCGGGGTGCCGGGGGCGCGCCGAGTGATCCGCGATGCTCGCGGCCGGATCATTGACGATATCTGGCAAAAGGAAGCCGTGCCGGGACATGATGTGGTGCTGTCCATCGACTCCCGCGTACAGTTTCTTGCGTTTCAGGCTTTGAAAGCACAGGTTGAGAAGTCTGAGGCATTGGCTGGTGCCGCGGTAGTGGCTGACGTACAGACCGGGGAGATAATTGCGCTCGTCAACGTTCCGTCCTATGACCCGAACGACCGCTCCACGATGCTCTTTGAACAGATGCGCAACCGTGTGCTCACCGACCAGTTTGAGCCAGGATCCACTTTAAAGCCCTTTGCCATCGCCAAGGCGCTCGATATGGGAATTGTCGGTCCGAAGACGACCATTCAGACGGCGCCGGGAAAGCTCACCATCGGTGACCGCACCATCGGCGACACCCATGACTATGGACTGCTGACAGTGTCCGAGATCGTGGCAAAGTCGTCCAATATTGGTACGGTGAAGATTGCGCTTGAAATGTCACCGCAGACATTGTGGGACATGTACACCGCTTTAGGTTTCGGGCGCGCTCCTGCAATGGGCTTCCCAGGCGCGGCATCCGGACGTCTTCGTCCGGCAAAAACCTGGCGGCCGATTGAACAGGCCACTATTGCTTACGGACACGGCATCAGCGTGTCGCTCATGCAGCTGGTGCGCGCTTATACCGCGCTGGCCCGAACGGGTGACGTTATTGACCTGACGCTCTATAAGCGTCCGGAAGGCGAACTGCCCAAGGGCGAGCAGGTTTATCGACCGGAGACTGTGCGGCTTATCCGCGCCATGATGATGAAGACGATGGCTGCCGGGGGAACGGCAAGCACTATTAAGGTGGCGGGCTATACCGTGGCCGGCAAGACCGGTACGGCCAACAAGGTTAAGAACGGACGCTATACAAACGATACGGTGGCGAGCATCGTAGGCATTGTTCCGGCCGTCAACCCAAGATTCATTGTGGCTGTGATGATCGATGAGCCTAAAAAAGGCAGTCGTTTCGGCGGGCGTGCGGCTGGTCCGGTGTTTAGCGAAATTGCTGAAAGTACGCTGCGCATGTTGATGGTGAGTCCTGACCGAGAGTCCGTTTCGGGCGGCGGCTTCCTGGCGAAAATTCGCAATTGAACCTTATTGAAGCAAAAAGGACGGAGATTACTCATGGATCAGACGATCAAAGATTCGGTGGCGTGGCTCAAAGATCTCGCACATCCGGGTGCACATCTTCGGCTCGACAGCCGAGAGGTGAAGCCGGGCGATATCTTCTGCGCCGTACCGGGTGAAAAGGTCGACGGCCGCACTTTTATCCGTGTGGCAGCTGCCCGGGGAGCGGCGGGCGTGATCTATGAGGCTGAAACGAGCCAGCGTCCTGAACACTATCCGCTGCCCGCTAAGCCTGTGGAGCACCTGCGCGAGCGGCTCGGCGAAATCGCCGCGCGCTTTTACGATGAACCCTCGGCTCACATGACAGGCGTGGCCGTGACTGGCACAAACGGCAAGACGACCACTACGTTCTGGACGGCCTCGCTTTTGACCGCCCTGGGCTCTCCGTCCGGCATCATCGGTACAGTCGGCGTCTTCTTCGCCGGACGGCAAATCCCTGCTCCGCATCTGACAACGCCGGATGCAGCCTCTTTGCAGGGGATCCTCAAGGATCTTGAAGAGACCGGTGCCAAGAGTTTTGTGATGGAAGCGAGTTCCGTTGGGCTCGATCAGGGGCGCATGAAGGGAACGCACTTCAAAGTGGGTGTATTCACCAATTTGTCTCGTGATCATCTGGATTACCACCAGACGATGGAAGCGTACGGCGAGGCCAAAGGACTTCTTTTTGCTTGGCCGGGCCTGAAGGCTGCCGTGTTGAATGCCTCGGATGCCTGGAGCCGGAAGTACGCTGATGCTGCTCAAAAGAACGGCTCCGAGATCTGGGTGACTGGATTGGAGGGTGAGGCAGCCTCTTTCGGGCAGGCATTCGGCGTTGCTCACATGCTTGAAGCTAAGCACATTGAGCCGTCGCACCGCGGCATGCGTTTCACGCTGGTCTGCGACAAGCGCGAATTTCCCGTTGAGCTGCATGCGCTTGGCACTTTCAATGTTGAAAATGCGCTTGAAGCGGCTGCGGCTGCAGCCGCTTGCGGCCATCCCATCGAAAAAGTCGTGCGGGCTTTGGAAGCACTCACTCCGCCTCCTGGCCGCATGCAGATTTTTGAGTCCGATGGAATGCCGCTCGGAGTTGTGGATTTTGGCCACACGCCGGATGCGTTGGAAAAGGCCATTGAGTGCCTCATACCCAATGCGCGTGCCCGGGGCGGACGGCTATGGACGGTTTTCGGCTGCGGCGGTGACCGCGATGCCGGTAAGCGGCCGATCATGGGCGAAATTGCCGCACGGCTTTCCGATCAAGTCATCGTTACGAGTGACAATCCTCGGACGGAAAATCCTCAGGCGATTGTCGATGCGATCATGCAGGGCGTACAAGCTGTACCGGGTGCTGATCAGCGGACAATGGCCGTTGTTGACCGCCGCGAAGCGATTCATCGTGCCGTTTTTGTTGCTGACGCTAAAGACATCATCCTCGTTGCCGGCAAAGGGCATGAATGCGAACAGATCCTCAATGACGGGCCGCACCACTTCGTTGACGGAGAGGTCCTTCGCGAGGCTTTTAATGAATGCCGCGCAGTCCGCAGCCGGAAGTAAAAAGAAATACCCCATTGATTGCAAAGGCGTTCTGGCCTGAAGGTCAGTCAGACACTTTGCTTCTTGATGACAAACAATAGAAACCATGCAGGCAGAAACCGAAGTAATTCCGTCCGAACACGAGTCCTTTAAGTGGCTTCTTGAAGCCCTGTGCGACGAATTGGTTGAAGTTCACGGAGATCCCGCGAATGAAGACGCATCGTGGATCCGTGTCGTCACCGACAGCCGCATCGTACGAGCGGGCGATGTTTTTGTCGCGCTCTCGGGAGAGCGCACCGACGGACACCGCTATCTTTCACAGGCTGCCGAGTCAGGCGCATTCTGCTTGGTGGTCGAACACGTAGAGACTGGACTGAACGTTCCTCAGCTTGTGGTGGAAAACAGCCGTCGGGCTTACGGACTGATTGCGCGGGCTTGGCGCCGCCGTTTCGGTATTGCGCTCACAGCGGTGGGCGGCAGCAACGGCAAAACAACGACCACGCAGATGATGAAGGCGATTCTCGCAGCTCATTGGGGTGTGCAAAACATCCATGCTACGGAAGGCAATTTCAACAACGACGTCGGCGTGCCGCATACGCTGCTCGGTCTTCATTGCGGCTGTCGGGCTGCCGTTGTGGAAGCCGGGATGAATCACCGCGGTGAAATGGCTCGGCTGGCTGACTGGATTCGCCCGACGGTCGTGCTGATGACTAATGCGCAGCGCGAGCATCAGGCGTATTTAGAAACTGTGGCTGAAGCGGCTTTTGAAAACGGCCTTTTAATTGCTGCGCTCCCGAACGACGGGGTTGCAGTGTATCCCGCTGACGATCCCTGTGCCGACGTCTGGGCTTCCTATGCGCTTGCCCGCGGTGTGCGTACGCTTACCTACGCTACCGCTGAAGGGGTGGCGGCCGATGTCCGCGGCGAACTGGTGCCGGGCAAGGGGCTGCGGCTTCTTGCTTACGGCATTGACCGTGTCATCGGGCTGCAGGTTCAAGGCGCGCACAACATTCACAACGCCGTAGGCGCAGCCGCTGCTGCACTGGCGCAGCAAATTGATGTCGACGCCATCGCCGAAGGTCTGGCCGCCTTTAAGGCACTCCCCGGGCGAGGAGCCCGCATGGTGTCTCCTGCGGGCTTCACGCTGATTGATGATGCATACAACTGCAATCCCGACAGTGCTATCGCGTCGATCGCGATGCTCGCAGAGGAAAAGCCCGCACGCATTTTCCTTTTTGGCGACATGGGTGAGCTCGGTCGTGATGCTGAGCTTTGGCATGCTGAAGTGGGCGGTGCCGCGAAGACGCTGGGCATCGACTATTTCTGGGCGGCAGGACCGCTCTCTAAGCACGCGGCTGAAGCGTTCGGCATTGACGGCGTCAGAGGACGGTGGTTTGCCGATCGAGATGAATTGATTGCGCATCTGCCTGAACTGCCGCTCAAAGGGGCAACGGTGGCCGTCAAAGCAAGCCACTCGTCAGGCTTTGGGAAGGTTGTTGAGACGTTGAAGCATTTCCCAGCGTTCTGATTTTTCTTTTTTATTTTTTTTCACGAGCTTCTGCCCGACTTTTCGCATCATGCTCAACTTCCTTTTTTCTTCTCCTGCCGATTCGCTGGCGCTGCGCGCACTCTTGGCGTTTTTGACAGCACTCGTGATTGGACTGGCCTGCGGTCCCGCCCTCATTAGAGAACTAAAGAAGCTTCACTTCGGTCAGGCCGTTCGCACGGACGGTCCTAAAACGCATCTGGCCAAGGACGGTACGCCGACAATGGGCGGGGCACTGATTCTTGCTGCCATCACCCTTTCAACGCTTTGCTGGGCAGATCTTGGGAATCGCTTTATTTGGGTGGTGCTTTTTGTTACGTTGGGCTACGGCGCCATTGGCTGGATCGATGATTACCGCAAGATCGTGCACCACGATCCACACGGCATGAGCGCTCGTGAAAAGTTCTCCTGGCAGTCCGTGATTGGTTTGGCGGCAGCTTTTTATCTTGCCTTGGCGCTTGCCGTTGTGCCAGGCGGAACATTTGCTGAAGCGATTGGCGCTTGGTACGACGCTCGTTTTCCGCTGGACGTAACGGCCAATATTCACCTCTACTTGCCGCTTTGGACTGACTGGGCTTTCCCGCTGGGGCTGATCGGCTTCATTGTCTTCGTCTACATCGTGATCGTCGGATCGAGCAATGCGGTGAACCTCACCGATGGGTTGGATGGCCTGGCCATTCTGCCCACGGTGCTGGTCGGCTCCGCGCTCGGGCTCTATGCCTATGCGGCGGGTAATCCTGATTTTGCCGGCGCTGCCTATGCAGCGGCTGCGCCTCATATTCCTGGCGCTGAAGAGCTTGCAGTTCTTGCGGCGGCTTTGGCTGGCGCGGGACTGGCCTTTCTGTGGTTCAACGCTCATCCGGCACAAGTTTTTATGGGCGACGTGGGAGCTCTTGCGCTTGGCGGCTGTTTGGGCACGATGGCGGTTGTCGCGCGTGTGGAGCTTATCCTCGCCGTTATGGGCGGTATTTTCGTGGTGGAGACGCTTTCCGTCATGATTCAGACGACCTATTTCCGTTTTTCTCACGGCAAGCGAGTGTTCCTGATGGCGCCCATTCATCATCACTTTGAACTCAAGGGGTGGCAGGAAACTCAGGTCGTGGTTCGATTCTGGATCATTACTTTTATTCTGACAGCGCTTGGTCTTTCGGTGCTTGCGCTTCACTGAGTGAGACGTTCGCTGAAAAACAGCGGTTTTCGCAGGTTAGTCAAAAAATGCTTGAAGCTGAAGACAAATCCTTCATTACATTGAATGCCGCCGAAGGGGCTGGCCGCAGTGCCTGGGTACTCGGGCTTGGCGCTTCTGGACGTGCTGCCGCTCAATACCTCAATGACCATGGTTGGCGCGTTCATGCTTTTGATACGCGTGAGGCGCCTGCGGGCCTTGACGCTTTTTGCAAGGCGGTTCCGGGCTGCGAGATGACGCTGGGCGGCTTTCCTGAAACGACGGCGCCCGGCGTAGAACTTGTGGTGATGTCGCCGGGCGTTTCGCCTTACTTTGGTGCGGCAGCCTCCGTCTGTGCTTCAGCGCGCAAAGCGGGCATTCCTATCGTCGGCGAGATTGAGCTTTTTGCGCAGGAGCTCGCCTATCTGAAGCGTACGCAGGGATATGCTCCCAAAGTCATCGGCATTACCGGCACAAACGGCAAAACGACGACGACAACGCTTACCACCAAAATGGCTGCGGCAGCGGGACTGTACGCAGTTGCGGCGGGCAACATCGGACCTAATGCCGTCGCGGAGCTCAGTAAAGCCGAAGCGGCCGGAGCGCTTCCCGATATTTGGGTGCTTGAGCTCTCGAGCTTTCAGCTGGAAACAACGCATACGCTCAACTGTACGTCAGCTGCCCTTTTGAACATCACCGAGGATCACCTTGACTGGCACGGTTCCATAGAGGCCTATGCGCACGCCAAAGGGCGTATTTTTGCACCCGATACCGTACGCGTCGTCAATCGTGAAGATCCGCTCGTCATGGCTGAACTTGAAAAAGTGGATGATCGTGAGCAGTCAGCGGCTCGATGCTTCACATTCGGCGCGACGAAGCCGCAGAAAGAGGGTGAACTTGGTCTGATGATGGCGGCCCATGCCTCACAGGGCTACTGGCTGGGACTTCGCGATCAGATGGAGGTCGACGTGCTGTTTCTGCCGGAATTCGAGCTCCTCATCCGCGGCCGGCACAATGCCATGAACGCACTCGCAGCTTTGGGACTTATTACGGGCGCCGGCATTGAAACTCGGCCTGCGATTGGCGTGCTCCGTACTTATCGAGGGGAGCCGCATCGTGTGGAACTCGTACGCACGATTGAAGGCCGCGATTTCATTGACGACTCCAAGGGGACCAATGTCGGCGCAGTGGCTGCCGCCGTGCGCGGACTTGCCGCTCAGGGACGCCGAATTCTGATTTTGATGGGCGGCGACGGCAAAGGGCAGGACTTCACGCCGCTTGCCAAAGAGCTCAAGGGGCGAGTGGCGTTTGCGGCCTTGATTGGGCGTGATGCGGCCAAAATCCGCGAAGCCGTTGCGCCCGCCGGTGTTGCAACAGAAACCTTTAAGACGCTTGAGGCCGCGGAGGACTGGCTTTGGGAAAAGAGCCGTCCGGGTGATCAGATACTTTTGTCACCGGCTTGCGCTTCATGGGACATGTTCCGTGACTATGCCGAACGCAGTGAACGATTCAAGGCTGAGGCCGCCAAAATCGCGGATCATGTTGTTCCGAAGGCCGATGAAGCCGTACAGGGCTGATGGCGTAAGAGAGGTTTTCTGTGAGGCGTTTAGATTCCGACTGGGGTGCAGATCAACGTTCATCGCCCGGCCTTAACTGGGAAGTGATCATCTGTACCACCGCGCTCGTCTGTTTTGGAACGGTCATGGTCTTTTCGGCCACGTCCTCCATGGGCGCGGGCGGGTTGGGAGATTCTGCCAATTTCGGCGAAGTCAAGCGCCACTTGATGAGCATTCTCCTTGCGCTATGCGCCGCAGCGGTGGTTTACCGCGTGCCGATGAACTTTTGGTATCGTCACTCCACCTGGCTGCTGCCGGTCGGTTTGCTGCTCCTTGCCAGTGTGTTTCTTCCCGTTATCGGCAAGAGCGTCAACGGCGCTCGCCGATGGCTGCAGCTCGGGCCCCTTTCGATTCAGGCTTCGGAAATGGTGAAGCTCTGCGCTCTGATTTATGCCGCAGCCTTTACCGTGAAGCGTCAGGAGTACATGCACTCCTTTTCAAAGGGGTTCTTCCCCATGGCGATTGTCATGGTGATCATCGCCTTCATGCTGATGCAGCAGCCCGACCTAGGGGCGACGGTGGTGGTATCGGTAGTCATCATGGGCGTGCTCTTTCTGGGCGGTCTGTCGATGAAGATCTTTCTTGCCGTCGGCACGGTGATCGTCGCTTTCGTGGCACTGATGATTTTTATGACGCCGTGGCGCCTCTCGCGCGTATTGGCGTATTTGGATCCATGGTCCGATGAGTATGTTCTGGGGCAGGCCTACCAGCTTTCACATTCGCTCATCGCCTTCGGCCGCGGTGAACTCTTCGGCGTAGGGCTCGGCGGTTCCGTCGAGAAGCTCAACTACCTGCCCGAGGCTCATACCGACTTCATCATGGCTGTAGTGGCGGAGGAAACCGGACTGGTCGGTGTTATCCTCATCCTCTTTATTTTTTACTGGCTCATTCGCCGCACATTCGAAATCGGTCGGCAGGCGATCAAGCTGGAGCGCTTTTTCCCGGGCTTGCTGGCGCAAGGTGTGGGACTTTGGTTCGGAGTTCAGGCGATTATCAATATTGGCGTAGCTTCCGGGGCGTTTCCGACGAAAGGGCTCACGCTTCCGTTTGTGAGCTTTGGGGGATCCTCCATGCTCTCATCCATGATCGCCATTGGACTGCTTTTAAGAGTAGACCGAGAAAACAAAATTTTGATGCGAGGAGGTCAGGTGTGACCGCTGACAACAAACAACAAACTGCGGCCGACGGCCGCACGCTCGTCATCGCCGCTGCAGGGACTGGCGGACATGTGATGCCTGGTCTGGCCGTCGCTCGCGTAATGGCCGATCGAGGTTGGAAGATCGTTTGGATTGGCACGACCACCGGCATGGAAAAAGGGCTTGTAGAGCGTCAGGGGATCGAATTCCATCCGCTTAACTTCCAAGGCATGCGCGGACGCGGCATTACAGGGATGATTACGGGCGGCATCAAGATGCTCAAGGCTATCTGGGATGCCCGCAAGCTGCTTAAAAAACTTCGTCCGACGGCAGTGTTTTCCACGGGCGGCTACATCGCTGTGCCGGTATGCTTTGCGGCGCAGAATCTCAAGCGTCCCATTGTGCTGATGAATTGCGACGCTGACCTCTTGATGTCCACCAATACTGTGCTGCCTTTTTGCGACGCGCTGGCCTGCGGGTTTGCGGGTGGTGCCCGCACGTTTGCAGGCATCAAAGGGCATACGACAGGGAATCCCGTGCGCGCCGAAATCGCGGCGCTGCCGGCGCCCGCAGAGCGTTTTGCCGGGCGTACGGGGCCGCTAAAACTCTTTATTTTCGGCGGCTCGCTGGGCGCTCAGGTACTCAACGACGTGCTGCCGCAGGCTTTGGCAATGATTCCTGAGAGTGAGCGTCCTATTGTCCTTCATCAGACTGGGCGCGATCGTGATGCGGCTGTGCGCGAAGCGTATGCCAAGGCAGGCGTTGCGGCTGAAGTCGTGCCTTTCATTGACGATATGGCAGCGCGCTACCGCGAAAGTGACCTGGTGCTGTGCCGATCGGGTGCAACGAGCTGTTCGGAATTGTGCGCAGCGGGCGCCGCTGCAGTGTTGGTGCCTTTTATTGCCAAAACCACTAAGCACCAGCTCGGCAATGCCAAATATCTTGCGGATCGGGGGGCGGCCTGGTTGGTGAATCAAGCGGACTTTACCCCGCAGGCTGTGGCCAAGCTCATTTCAGGCATGACGCGTGAGTCGCTGCTCGAGCATGCTCAAGCAGCACGCGCCATTGCCGCGCCGGATGCGGCGGCTAAAGTCGCTGACTTGATTGAAGAAGTCGTCGCACGTCGGGCGCCGAAGATCCCGAAGGCCTGACGCTCGCACGCGAATATTTGCCCCTTTTACGGAGAACCACCTTGAAGTTTCTGGTCAATCATCTGCATTTCGTCGGGATCGGCGGTGCCGGCATGAGCGGCATCGCCGAAGTGCTCCTCAATTTAGGTTATGTCGTCAGCGGCTCGGATATCGCTGCGTCGCCCGTGACTGAACGTCTGCAGTCTTTGGGGGCGCGCATTTCGCTCGGACACGACAAGAAGAACATCCGCGGCGCGGATGCAGTGATCGTTTCTTCGGCCGTAAAGGCTGACAACCCAGAAGTTACCGCTGCTCGTGAACTGGATATTCCAGTCGTCCCGCGCGCGGTGATGCTTGCTGAATTAATGCGGCTGCGCCGCGGCATTGCTATTGCAGGCGCTCATGGGAAAACGACGACCACCTCGCTTACCGCATCACTGCTCGCCGCAGGCGGACTGGATCCGACTTTTGTCATCGGCGGAAAACTCAATAGCGCAGGCGCGAATGCTCGCTTGGGAACGGGCGAATTTCTGGTAGCCGAAGCCGATGAATCTGATGCGTCGTTTCTGAATCTCACGCCGGTTATTGCTGCCGTCACCAACATTGACGAAGACCACATGGATACCTATGGGCACGACTTTGAAAAATTAAAGAGTGCTTTTGTGGACTTTCTCGGACGTCTGCCTTTTTACGGCGTAGCCGTGCTCTGCATGGACGACGATAACGTTCGCTCGATTCGTCCGCGCGTAACGAAACCCGTGATTGGGTACGGTCTTTCTCATGACGCTACCGTTCGCGCAATTGATGTGACGGCCGATGGCACGCGCATGCGTTTTACGGTTCTTCGCCCCGATCATCCGCCGCTGCCCGTCGTACTGAACCTGCCGGGCGTACATAATGTGCGCAATGCCTTGGCGGCGGTTGCGATCGCGACCTTGGCGGGCGTTAAGGACGAAGACATCAAGCGCGGCTTGGCAGAATTTAAGGGCGTAGGCCGGCGCTTTGCACAGTGGGGTGATATTCCTATTCAGGATGCGGATGGCCGCATCACGGGAACCTTCACGCTGATTGATGACTATGGTCATCATCCGCACGAAATGGCGGCAACCCTCGCGGCAGTACGCGGTGCGTGGCCTGGCCGCCGCATTGTCGTTGCTTTTCAGCCGCACCGCTACACTCGTACGCGCGACTGCTTCAATGATTTTGTGAAGGTCCTTGAGGATGTCGACGGTGTCGTGTTGGCCAATGTTTATCCTGCGGGGGAAGCCCCCATCCCCGGTGCAGACAGTCACCATCTTGCCGAGGCCATCAAAGCCTCTGGCCGCAGTGAACCCGTTGTGGCGGATGTTGATCAAGTGCCCGATGCCGTGCGCTCGCTCGTAGAGCCCGGTGACGTTGTCGTAACGATGGGTGCGGGCTCAATTGGCCGTGCGGCGCCGAAACTCGCCGGTCGTCTCTGATGGAATAAAAAATAGGAGTCTGCAAATGACCCAAGCAGAAGAACCGCGTCTTGAACGCGTTGTAGTGCTCGAGGGAGGCATTTCCTCTGAGCGTGAGGTTTCGCTTCTATCGGGGCGCGGCGTAAAGGAAGCGCTGGCTTCAAAGGGCCTGGAGGTTGAAAGCTGGGATCCGGCTGTTGACAGCGTGGGCGGTCTGGAAGAGGGCGCATATGATGCCGCCTTTATTGCGCTTCACGGGACCTTGGGCGAGGACGGCTCCGTACAAGGACTCCTCAATTGCATAGGTCTTCCCTATACCGGTCCTGGCGTGACGGCTTCGGCGATTGCGATGGATAAGGAGCTTACGAAGAACATTTGGCGTGCCAACGGCATTTCCGTGCCTGCGGGCGTGCGTTTGACGGCAGCCGCATCGGATGCTGAGCTCGAGCGTGCCATTGCCGAGTTTGGTGCTGACGGCGTTGTCGTTAAGCCCGGTCATGACGGCTCCTCGATTGGCGTTACCAAGCTCGATCGCGATGCGCTTTCCCTTCATTCGCTGCGAGCTGCGCTCAATGCCGCTGCTGAGCGTGATGCCGCAGAGGTGTTGGTGGAGGAGTACATTCACGGGCGCGAGTTTACGGTGGCCATTCTGGATGGCAAGGCGCTCCCTGTGATTGAGATCTGTGCTCCTGAAGGCAGTTACGATTTTCAGAATAAGTACTACACGGATGTTGTGCGCTACGAGTGTCCGGCAAAGCTTCCAGAGGCTTCGGCGAAAGCGCTTGCTGCTGCTTGCGAGAAAGCCTTCGCAGTGCTCGGCTGCCGCGGATGGTCGAGAGTCGACGCGCTTGAACGCGCTGACGGAACATTTGCACTGCTCGAAATCAATACGTCGCCGGGCATGACCCCGCACTCGCTCGTGCCGATGGCGGCTCGTGCTGTAGGGCTGTCCTATGCCGACCTCTGCCTCAGAGTGCTCGGACTCGCCCGCACGGACATTGCTTGATCTGATCTGCGCTTTGACCGAAGATGGACGTACCGCAAACTGAACGGACCGACGCTGCCGGCAATCCTTTGCGACAGATCCCGCTGCCTCAGGACAGTCTGGGGCGGCAGGAGCCGACGCTTGCTGCCAGAGGAAAGCGGGCTGCTGCGGACAATTTGCATGTAGGGAGCCGCACGCCTGAATTTGCGGATGAGCTTCCTCCTGTGCCGCGCGAACGTCTCGGTGCGGCCGAACGCATGCGTTACGGTCTTCGGCGATGGGGGCTTCCTGCGGCGCGAGTGGCGGGACTCCTGACTGTGCTCATACTGGGCGCGCTTGTCGTGCGAGAGGTCGCTGATGGGCGGATCTTCATGCTTCAGCGGCTGGAGATGACCGGGGATGTCCAGAAGGTGCCGTTGGCGAGGTTAAAGGAAGCAGTGGAGCCCGCTGCTGCAGGTAAAACCTTTTTTACGGTTGATTTGAAGGCCGTCAGAGATGCCGCCGAAACGGTGCCTTGGGTGCAGTACGCCGCAGTGCGCCGTGTTTGGCCCGACGCGCTGATGATTGATGTGACGGTATACGAAGCTGCGGCAGTCTATGAAGACGGCCGGCTCGTCAGCGGTGAAGGTCAGCTTTTTTCGGCCAATCCTGATGAAGGATCGGAAACGGCCGGGGCTCCAACGTTTCGCGGGGAGGCTCAGGCCGTACCGGAAATGCTTCGCCGCTGGCGCCGATTCAGCGGACTGACGGAACATATTCCCGCCAAGATTACCGAACTGGAGCTTTCAGACCGAGGCAGCTGGACGCTTACGATAGAAAGTCCGACGATTCCCCCCACAAAGATTGAACTCGGACGCGATGCTAACGGCGCAGCCGTTGAGGAGCGTCTGCGTCAGGTGGTGGAAGCGTATCCGCGAATTGTGGAAATTATGGGCGGACCGCCGGCTTCGCTCGATGCCCGCTATCGTCGGGCGATTGCAGCCGGCAAGGTCAATCGCGAACAGGTGGCGGAATATCTGGCATCCGTGCAGGCCGCGTCCGCTCAGAGCAGTGCTCGTCCATCGCTTGGGGATGCCGATGGCGCGGCGGATGCGGCGGCAGAAGCGGAAGCGTCATCAAGCAAAGACTCAGTGGACGATATTGAGGCAGCATCGGCTGCGGATGATGCCGCGGATGCGGCATCGAGCGAGTCGCATGAGACTGAAGGCGGTGTAGCTGCCCGCTAAATGCTCACTGCGTCATATGACGTCCTACAATATCCTTCTTTCGAATCCTTCCTTTCCCATCCATTGCTCTCATGAAGTCTCAGGATCACGGCCGCGAGTTCTTTGCCGCCCTCGACATCGGCACGGATAAAGTGCTTTGCATCGTCGCGCGACCTGGCGCAGAACCGGGTTCCATGCGGGTGATCGGCATGGGGAATGCACGCTCTTCGGGCGTACAGGAAGGGTGCGTCGTTGACGTACAAGAAGCTGTTCAATCGATTCGCAAGGCTGTGCAGGAAGCGCAGTACACGGCCGAAGTTCAGCTTTCCGGTGTGTGGGCTGCGATCGGCGGCAAGTACCTGCAGAGCGCCAACTGTGTTGGACAAACGGTGCTTCGCGGACAAGAGGTTTCTCGGGAAGACGTTGAACAGGCCGAATCAAATGCGCGGCTCGCCGCCATGCGCGAAGGCAAAGGCAGCACTGTCATCAAACTGATTCCGCAGGGATTCCGCTGCGGCGACGTGATGACTGCCCGTCCCATCGGATTGGTGGGGCCTAAGCTTGAGGCTTATGTGCATGCACTTTACGGCTCCAAAACCAATGCCGATAATCTGAAGCGCTGTATTCAGCGCGCCGGAGTGGAGGTTATCAACTATGAGCCGCATCCCTGGGCAGCGGCTCAGGCCGTTCTCTCCGAAACCGAAAAAACATGCGGCGCAGCGGTAATCGATATCGGTGCGCAGACGACATCGATCATTGTGATGGCTGAGGGACGCGTACAGTTCACTGACGTGCGTCCTTGGGGCGCTGAAATTTTCACCCGCGATTTGGCTATGGTTCTCGGCATCAGTCTTGAGGAAGCCGAGGAACTAAAGCGCAATTCGGGGGAGTGCCGTCTGTCGCAGGTTATTGCTGGTGAAGTTGTACAGTTTGAATCTCACGGTGCGCTTTCACGCCTTTATTCTCGCGATCTGCTCGTGAAGACTCTTGCGGCGCGCGCACAAGAATATTTCCATCTCTACCGACAGCTGCTTATTGATGCAAGAGCCTTTGACCATGTCGAACTCGTGGTGCTCACCGGCGGCGGAGCCATGCTCCCGGGCATCGCTGATGCGGCTGCGGCGGAAATGGGCAAACGTGTGCGTATTGGACTGCCCCGGCGCGCAGAAGGCGAGTCGGCGCTGCTGCAGCGGCCTGATTCGGTGGTGGCTGCTGGCTTAGTGCAGTGTGCTATCGACGCCGGTGCGCTCGGTGTAGAGAATGCATGGGGCGTCAGGCGTCGGCAGGGATTCCGTGAGCGCCTGAAGACATTCTTCATTGGCGACTATTGACGTGTCCAACGCTTTCTCTGTCCGCAGAATGGCCAAAAAGAACGGATAATTCACCAATTCCATTAACGAGGTTGACATGCCTTTTGAAGTTCTTCCTGAATTTGACCCGCTCAAAACCGTGATCAAGGTGATCGGCGTGGGCGGCGGCGGCGGAAATGCCGTCGAGCACATGATTACCCACGGCGCCAAGAGCATTGAGTTCATCGCTGCCAATACGGACCATCAGGCACTGCAGCGCTCCAAGGCTCACGTCAACATCCAGCTCGGCAGCACCGGACTGGGTGCGGGAGCGCGTCCGGAAATCGGTGCGGCTGCCGCACAGGAAAAGCGCGAACAGGTGGCGGAAGCGATCCGCGGAGCCAATCTGCTCTTTATTACGGCCGGCATGGGCGGCGGTACGGGTACGGGCGCTGCGCCGGTGATTGCTGAGATTGCGAAGGAATTGGGCATTCTCACGGTGGCCGTGGTGACGAAGCCCTTCAGTTTTGAAGGCGCTCGCCGTATGCGTACGGCCGAACAAGGCATTGAAAATCTCAAGAGCAAAGTCGATTCGATGATCGTCATTCTGAACGAGAAGCTCGAAGAAGAATGCCCGCCGAACGCCACGATGAAAGAATGCTTTGAAACCTCCAACGAAGTGCTCTACAAAGCCTGCGTCGGCATCGCAGAAATCATTCATACGCCCGGCACGATCAACGTCGACTTTGAAGATCTGAAGACCGTCATGAGCGAGCGCGGCAGCGCCATCATCGGCCTGGCGACGGCATCCGGTCCCGATCGTGCCCGCAAAGCCGCGGAAGCGGCCATCGCTTGTCCGCTGCTCGAAGGCGCCAACCTTCAGGGCGCGCGCGGTATGCTTGTTTACTTCACTGGCAATGAAAGTCTCACGCTCGCGGAAATTCGCGAGGCGATGGGCGTACTCAATACCTTTGTCACCAAACAGGCCAACGTCATCTTCGGCTCGGCTATGTCTGAGGAAATGGGGGATGAAGTGCGTGTTACGGTAGTCGCCACCGGTCTCGATCGCCCGATTGATCCGACGACGACCGTTGACACAACGTCACCCGCCGCTGCGCCGGCAATTGGTCAGCCCGCATCTGCTGCTGAAGCTTCGCAGCCTTCGTCTGACGAACCGCCGACGATCTTTGGCACGCCGAAGACGGAGAAGAAGACCGATGAGGAAGCCGCGCAGACAGGGGCGCCGAAATTCAGCATTCCGAAGTATTTGAGCTGAGGCGTATTGAGTCATGTTCTGCCAGTGCACGCTCGCCGAGTCTGTAGCCGCTGTCGGCATCGGTCTGCACAGCGGCCGCAAAATCCGTCTGGTGCTTCATCCGGCACCGGAAGATTCCGGTATTGTCTTTCGCCGCGTTGACCTTAATCCGCCTGTCGATATTCCTGCTGCGCCCATGAATGTGAACGACACGCGCATGGCAACGACCGTGAACGTCGGGCGTGCGGCGGTGGCGACGATTGAACATTTGATGAGTGCTTTCTCGGGACTTGGCGTGGACAATTGTCTCGTTGAAGTCAATGCGCCGGAAATCCCCGTCATGGATGGATCCGGAGCAGCCTTCGTCTATCTCATTCACAGCGCCGGACTTGTTGAGCAGAAGGCGCCGCGGCGCTTCGTGCGTATTCTGAAGCCCGTTGAGGTGCGCGAAGGCAGCAAACTGGCTCGGCTGGAACCTCACGAAGGCTTCCGGCTGTCGTTTCGCATTGCCTTCGGTCATCCGGCGATTGACGCTACGGATCAATATGCCGACATTGACTTTTCCAAAGTCAACTATGAACAGGCCGTATCGCGGTGCCGGACATTCGGGTTCGTTCAGGATGTGGAAATGCTTCGCAAGATTGGTCTTGCGCAAGGCGGCTCACTGTCCAACGCCATCGTCATGGATGAATTCCGGGTGCTCAATCCCGGAGGGCTGCGCGAACAAGGTGAATTTGTGAAGCATAAGATCCTGGACGCAATGGGGGATCTTTATGTGCTCGGCGCGCCGCTGCTTGCGCATTACATTGCAGAAAAATCGGGGCATGGCCTCAACAACCAGCTGCTGCGTGCACTTTTAGCGGATCCTTCAGCCTTTGAAACCGTAACGTTCGAACATGCTAAGGACTGTCCGGTTGATTTTTGGCCTCAGCCTGCCGCGGTTCGTCCTGAAGCGCCCGATGACGGGAAGCTGCCGTTCTAACCGTGCATTTTCCGACGGACAACGCAAAGCCGCGGGCTGTATGACGCTGCCTGCGGCTTTTTATTTGGTGCGCCCGGCAGCGCACGTGTGATTGTGTGGTGAAAGTCCACTGTCCGCCCGGACGCGGGAAGGACTAGCAACTCGGCAGAGTCG
>CDYG01004350.1_pt1 | contig 31587 bp, 18 predicted proteins | sample 554931 | NCBI WGS metagenome assembly CDYG01 (sample SAMEA3182055, study PRJEB8094) | gut metagenome | biome: human; feature: gut; material: Stool; isolation source: human stools | place: Canada | collected 2012-11-13
AAGTCAGTACTTTTTTGATTGAGCGAACACCAAACGGATGCGGGAGAGCGCCGGGACTGTAATGCAAGAAGGCTTGGATCTGCGGCAGACCGCACGATGCCGACGCGAATTTTCAGCTCTTGAAAAAGGCGTTCCAGATAACACTCACCGCAAGCAGCCAGAAAAGAACGGCGCTGATGCGGTTGAGCCAGAAAGAGAACTTGGGGCCGGCCAGACGCTTGGCTCCCGCCACGGCGATCCAGCTGTAGCCAAAATGCACGACGAAGCAGACGAGCACAAAAAGCGCCGAAAGCATGACCGCTTGCGGGAGGTACGGCTGATCCGTGCGGATGAAGGGCGGCATCAGTGAGAGCAGGAACACAATCAGCATGATGTTGGAGGCCTGCAGAACCACGGCGCCCCAAAAAATCTTCCTGAATGTGAAGCGCTCCTGGCCGGAACGCAGCCCTTCACGCGCGACGGAATTGCCGGCATCGGAGAGGTCAAGCGCGCCCGAGTGCCAGCTCTGAACGCCGAACCAGACCAATACCAGTGCGGAGACCACCTGAAGCACGCTGTAAGCCGCCGGGGAATTGGCTATCAGGGCGCCAAGCCCCGTCGCGGAAAGCGCCGACATTAATGAACACCCCAAACACGTGCCGAGCGGAGACGCCAAAACGCACTTCATGCCGCCGCGGAATCCGCTTGCAATCGTATAGAGCACGCCGGATCCCGGCGTGACGCAGGCAACGAAAGAAACGAAGAGATAAAGGGCGATGCTCTTGTCCATGGCTCTCGGGGTCCAATTCGATGGTTCAGGTTCGAGCGTTAAATGCCGGACGAAGAAAGTGAAAAGATGGACTTAATTTCGTCGTCCGTCAGGTCACCGATCCAGGATTCGCCGACACCGACGGCAAGATCCGCAAGCTCACGCTTTTTCTTAAGCATTTCGTTCACCTTTTCTTCAAAGGTGCCGGCTGTGATGAAGCGATAGACCACCACATCCCGTCGCTGACCGATTCGCCATGCTCGGTCCGAGGCCTGATCTTCTACAGCCGGATTCCACCAAAGGTCATAGTGAATGACGGCGGAGGCGGCAGTGAGGTTCAGACCCGTGCCGCCCGCCTTGAGCGACAAAATGAAGACTTCTGAGTCCGGGTTGTTCTGGAAGGCATCTACCATTTCCATGCGCTTGGCCGCGGGCACGCCGCCGTGGAGAAATTCGGGCTTGCGGCCCGTAGCATCTTCAATCCATCGAACCAGTCGTTCGCCCATTTCGCGGAACTGCGTAAAGACGAGCGCCTTGCGCCCGGACTGGCGGCAGCGGCGAAGGAGCTCAAGGAGCGCTTCAGCCTTGCCGGAGTCGGGTTTATCGACAAATTCCTTTTGGAACTGCGAGGGCGAATTGGAGATCTGCTTAAGGTTAAGAATCATGCGCAGAATCTGTCCGCGGCGTGAGAGCCGCGCCTGCGCCGCATGGAGCCTGTCGCCCGCGGCTTCCTGCTCACGGGATTCACGGTCAAGCGTTTCGAGCGACTCCAGATTGGCCTTGAGGCATTCTTCATAGAGCGCCACCTGTTTGGGCGTGAGCGTTGTGAAGTAGTCAACCACGTTCTTTTCTGGGAGTTCATCGAGAATACCCGGATCGGTCTTCACGCGGCGGAGGAGAAAGGGCGACGTAATGCGCCGGAACCGGTCAATCGCTGCGCGGTCGCGGTGCTCTTCAATCGGCATGACAAAATCACGTCGGAACTGCGCGGGCGACCCCAAGAGACCGGGCTCCACAATAGAAAAGATGGACCAGTACTCTGCGAGCCGGTTTTCAACCGGCGTGCCCGTAAGCGCGATGACGGAATCAGCAGGAAATTCCTGTGCGGCTTTTGCCTGGCCGGTTTTGGCATTCTTCACCGCCTGAGCTTCGTCGAGCACCAAGAGACGGAACTGCATCTGCGAGAGCTGCGGGAGTTCGCGCTTCAAAATGCCGTAAGACGTGATGATGACGTCCGGGCGGCTCTGGTCGAGCGCAAAGATCGTGCGGTCCTTGCCGTGATAGATCTGCGCGGTGATGCAGGGCGCAAAGCGTTCAATCTCGCGCTCCCAGTTGACGAGGAGAGACGCGGGCGCAGCGATCAGAACTTTGCCGCGATTAAGTTCTCCGCGGGCTTTAAGTTCTGCAACGCAGGCGATGACCTGCACGGTTTTGCCTAGACCCATGTCGTCAGCCAAAAGGGACCCGAGCCCAAGCATGGCATTCTGAACGAGCCACGAGAAGCCGCGGATCTGATAGGGGCGAAGAACCGCATTGAGTTCCACTGGGGGCGGCAGTTCCTTGACGGCAGCCGATTCACGAATGCGCTCAAGGAGCGCCTCGGCGGCTTCTACCCGTCGGCCGTTGGAGGACCCCGAAAGCAGGGCGCGGAGCTTGTCCCAGTTGGAGAGTTCCTTCTTCTGAGCTTCCGCCCATTCGGCCACCAAGCGGTCCAGATCTTCCTTGGTGAGGTGAAAGAGCGCGCTCCCTGAGGAGAGGAGCTCCCCTTCTTGATTGATCCGTGCGCGAAGCTCAGCGAGCGTCATGCGTTCGTCGCCCACCGCGATTTCCCAGCGGAAATCAGCGAGCGCAGCGGCATTGAGCATGCCCTGAGTGGCCAGGCGCTTCTGCATTCGGGCATTGCCGGGCGCCGCCGCCGTGAGGACAATTTCGGGTTTCTCGATCCGCCGCATGCTGTCGGGCAGCACCGCGTCGACACCGCAGGCAGAAAGCTCCGGGAGTTCGGTAAAGAGGAAGTATTCCCAGCGGCTGCGCTCAATTTGGCTCGGCTGATCGAAATTCGGACCGAATTCGGCAAAAAGCGGATAATCCGCCGCCAGGAGCTGCAGGGCTTCGCGTACGATGCTGTTGGGGCCGGCCGTATTCCCTTCGGGGTCATCCCAGTCAGCGAGCGTGAGCGGTTCACCCTTGCGCGGGCCTTGCCGCGGGGGAAGACTGAGCGTGAGCTTCAGTGCGCCGTTTTCGAGTACGCCCGTCAAGAGGAGCTTGGCCGGAAGCGCCGCGCCGGCGATTGGGAGTGCGAAAAAGCCCGCCAAAACGTTTTTCAGGTCCGGCAGCGATGCGGCATTGGGGGCAAACCCTTCGCCGGTGAGCGTACTGCGCACGCGGCGCCCGACGAGGTGACGCGCTATCTCCCGGTTTCGCTTGGACGTATGCCGCATGAGCGAAGTAATGAGGAGCGTGAGCGCAAGATAAACGCCCGCATAGGGCGCGTCGGGATGAGTGCTCAAGCCGGCAAAGGCTCGGCACTGCGGTGCGAGCGGCTGCAGGGGGAGGAGCGGTCCGATTAAAGCACTCACCTGCGAGAGGAGGTTCTTTACGCCCGGCGCATTCAATGCCGGATGCCAATAGACACACATGCCGTCGGCGGACTGATCCGCAGCGTCGGATTCGTAATGCGCCGGAGCAGGGAGCGGCAGCACAGCGCGCGCCGCCAAAATCTGCGCAGCCGCTTCAGCGAGCGCGCGCCAGACGACAATCGAGGCATCCGCCCCCGCCAGATCACGGCGGGTCGGGATCAGAAGCGCCATGATCATGTCGCCGCTTTCCTCGGCCCAATGGATCGACTGGTCTTCCGTCTGCAGGGCAAACACAATGCGGTCCCAGGGGTGGTGCCCGCAGAGGAGCTTCAAGGGGGGGAGTTCTGCAGACGGCTCCTTCTCGATGGTGGTGAGCAGAAACCGATTCCATTTGCTGTTGGGAGAAGCGGTTCCGAGCCGCTCCTGACGAGCCTCGCGGCGTGCGAGCATCTTCAGGGCTTCGTCCGCAGTGAGCGATGCTGCCGAGAGGAGGTTCTGCATGAAGGTTCGCGCCTCAATGTCGCCGAACGCGCACCAGGAACGCTTAGCCTGAACAGCAGAGAGCCCAGAGGACGGCAGTGCGGAAACAATCGTGGGCGAGAGCATCGGCACGCCCGGAGCCTGCCAAAGCCGCAGACGCGTGAGATTGGCCTCTGCGCCCAAGTCCGGAATATCAGCTGGCGCAATGTCTGCGCTCAGCCGAAGCGCATCGTCCTCAAGTTCGGCAAAGGGGAAGGTGCCTGTGAGCGGTTCGCCCGCAGCAAAAAGCGGCTCTTGAGCATGGGCGGCCGAAGCCGCGTTCACTTGGGCTTCGGAGAGCGTTTCAGCAGCGGGACCATCGAGAGACTGAGCCCCCGAATGGTTAACGCCCTCGGCTGAAAGCGCCTCATCGGCGTTCTTTTGAAAGTCGATGCCGATAAATTTGAACCAGCGCCCCGGATCGAGCTCCAAATCATGCATGAAAGCGGCAATGAGGAGCGCGCATTCGCTCGACATCATGCCGGGATCAAACTGAATCGAGTCGGGGCGGCGCATAAAAATATCGAGCCCTGAAGCCTTAATGGCTTCAAGCAGCGGCGCAGGCAGATCGCCCGCCCGAAGGCACTCCAGAAGGCCCGGAATCTTGGCCGCGGCTTCAACGATCGGGGCGGCAGCATGCACGGCACCCGGATAGAAATGCATGGCGAGCGTGTAAGGCTGCCCGCGTGAATTTTTAAGCTTCAGGCGCACTGTTCGGGTAGTGGCATCCCATTCGAGCTTAGCTCCCCGAAGCGAGGCAAGGCGCTCCTCAGCTGCTATCCAGATGCCCGGCTGGGTGTATTGGGGAAAGGATTCCGAAAACGTGCGGAACCACTCATCCGTTTCCCAACTGATGCCGCTCGTGAAGGTCGCCATGCGCGTCGTCCTATGCCTTGGTTTTGTATTTACTTTTTTGCTCAGGCGCAATCGGCGTTTCAACGCACTGCCCGGCTGCTGAATCCGAAGCAAAGAGTGCAATTTTAAACCAGGCGCTTCCTCTTGGGGCCGCTCAGCGCTTTGAATCGGCCGCATTGGCCTTCATGCTTCGATTGTTTTTATGCGTCTAATATCGACGCAGGTGTGCGGATAATGATCTTGTCAGAAGGAAATAAATCAAAACACGAGGTGAGGAGAGGCGCTCTGAGCAGCCGTCTCACCCGACATCCGGAAGGAAAAAACAATGCGCAAACGCAGAAGAACGTGTACCCATATTTATCTGGGCAGTAATGACAAGCGCTTTGAGTACGTTACCGACGGCAATGTCAAATTGGCTGATTCGGTCACCATTGAGCGTTGGGTTGTGCGCCTCATGGCCTGCACCAAAGCATGGATGCGGCTCGATGCCGATGGAATGCGGACGATTCACGGCACGCGTATCGAGGGGCTTCTCAATATCGAACTCCAATGGCTGGCGGAACTCACCAAGGACCGAACCATCGACAGTGAAGCTTTCAGCGTAGATGATGACGATGCCGACGACGGTGAAGACAACCTCAAGCTGCGTCCGCTCACGGCCCGGGCCATCGCCGCTGCTGAAAAGGATCTCGATAAGCGCTTTGCCGATTTTGAAGTCGCTGGGGAAGCGGTGACATGCGTCTGGGAGGATGAAGATTTTGGTTCGCTCGGACACGATATCCCGCTGCGTTTGAAGCAGCTGGGCTTTAAACGCACGGTGCCCCGGGCGCTCGAATTCTGCCGAAAATTGGTTTTCGGCAATGCCGATATCTCAACAGCGGAGGCGTCTGCGGAGGACATGGTTGCCGGGCTGCCTTCCACTTTCGGCCGGAACATCCGTCTCATTGCCGAAGCTTTTGATCTGACCCGTGATGAGCTTGAAACGCTGGCCTTTCTGGCGGTCGTAAGACATTTTGCCGGACTGCGCTCTATTTGCAATGCCTATGACTATGAGCGCCGCGGACTTGATTTGGTGGTTGAAGTGCTTTCGGCCGCATTCGGCCGCAAAGTCAGCAAAACTGTTTTTTCAAAATCGAAAACATTGTGGAATACCGGACTGATCAGCGGCATTAACAGCAGGACCCCGGATTTTGAAGATCAGATTAGCTTTCTCGATGACGGGGATTTGCTCGACACCATCTTTACGATTCCGCAGACGCTCGAGGAGATGTTTGCCCATGCCGTCACCGCTGCGCCGCAGTCCATCTTGACGCTTAAGGACTTCAGCCATCAGCCGGAAATTGAATCCTACCTGCTGCCCTACCTTAAAAAAGCTTTGGCAGAGCATCGACAGGGCGTCAACGTGCTCCTTTACGGTCCCCCGGGAACGGGCAAAACGGAGCTCGCTCGCCTGCTGGCCAAAGAAACGGGATCGACGCTCTTTGAAGTGAGTCCCAAAAGCGGGCCGGACAACGGTTATCGCAGCGACAAAAACAATCGCCTGACGCGGTGGCACTGCGGGGAACGACTCTTTGCCAACACGTCTCAGACGATGCTTCTGCTCGATGAGGCTGATGACGTTTGCAATGCAGGACTCATTTCCGTCTTCGGCATGGCAACGACGGCCCGCACCAATAAAGCTGAGCTTAATAAGACGCTTGAGACGGCGCCGGTGCCTACGATTTGGGCGTGCAATTCCACCGAGTCCATGGATCCCGCTCTGATGCGCCGATTCGATGTGGTGCTCGAAATTCCGATTCCGCCCGAAAGCGTGCGCCGGCGCATCTGCCGCAAGGCGTTTGACGGCGCTGTATCAGAACACTTCATTGACCGGTGCGCGGCCTGCGAAGAACTTTCACCCGGCGTTGCCGCCAGAACGGCCGGCGTAGTGAAGACTTTGGCGGGCGAGGTGGATGCGGATGAAACAGCTGAAAAACTCATCAACGCTACCCTCATGGCGCAGTTTGGCAAGGAGCTCCCCGCAGCCTTAAACAATGTGTCAGACATGTACAGCACTGCGTTTGTCAATACCGACGCTGATCTTGACGCCATCGCAGAGGGACTCAAACGCACCCGTTCGGGGCGGCTCTGCCTCTATGGCGCACCGGGGACCGGCAAGTCCGAGTATGTGCGGTGGCTGGCAGCCCGTCTGGATATGCCGCTCGTGATTAAGCGCGCGAGCGACCTCTTGTCGCCTTTTGTCGGCATGACGGAAAAGCTCATTGCCGCCGCTTTTCACAATGCTCGGCAGCAGGGGGCGGTGCTCCTCATTGACGAAGCCGACTCGTTCCTTCAGGATCGAGCGAATGCTCGGGCTTCCTGGGAAGTGTCTCAGGTCAATGAGCTCCTCACCCAAATGGAAAGTTTCCCCGGCATCTTCTGCGCCACGACGAATCTCTTCAAAGAGATCGACCGTGCTTCGCTGCGCCGCTTTGATCTGAAGGCCGAATTCCGTCCCATGACGACGAAGCAGACGGTTGAATTTGCGAAATGCTGCGCGGGAAAGCTTGCTCTCGGTGAGCTCAGTGCCGCAGATCTTGCCCGGCTCGAGCGGCTCGATGGTCTGACGCCGGGGGATTTTGCCGCCGTTCGCCGCGGCGGGCGGTTTAATCCTTTGAAGAACACGGCCGATTTTGTGACTCGGCTCGAGGGTGAAGTGCAGATGAAGGAGGAGGGCCGCAAGAAACCGCAAATCGGTTTCTACTAATGATGGATGAACTGCCAGAGGCGAGCAAATAACATAACCAATATCCGTTTTCCGGCAGCGAAACACAAAAAGTGTCGTGCTTTTGTGCCGGCCCAAAAAGGCTTTTCTAGACGAACCGACCGATCAGCTCGACTCACGCTCAGCAGAGGCACTTTTGCGGGTGCTTCAGAGTGAACTCCCGGATACGCACTTTTTTGTCATTGCACATCAAAATGAGGTCGATCAATTAGGCGCTCGGCCGTTTGAACTTCATCCTGCAGCGGGGGCTGCCGGTTAAATGAAGCGGTATTCGGACAACACTGCAGGGACTCGAAATGAAATTGGGGCGGCCCGAAGGATGCCTTCGAGCCGCCCCAGTTTGTTTTGGAATCAGGAAGCTTCTGATCGGATCACATGAGGTAAATCGCGGTCGACATGCAGATGATTGCCATCGCAACGGAGAGCGAATTCAAATTGGCTGCTTTGCCGAGATCTCCCTCGAGGGCTGCGGTGTAAATCAGGTTCATGGCCGGAACGGGCGCAAAAGCGATGAGCACCAAGGCCCGGCGAACATCGTAATCCCAAGGCAGGCAGTACCAGAAAAAGAGGGCGAGCCCGAGCTGAATCACCAGACGCACGGCGAGGATCTTCAGAATGTAAAGAAGATCCTTGAAGGTCACCGACAAATTGATCGATTCGCCGATCATGATCATACAGAGGAACGTGTTGGCGGCAGCGCCGAACCCTGTGACGGTGGTGACCACTTCTGGCAGTTTGATCTCCAAGAGGCAAAGCACCACCATAAAGAGGAAAGCGACGATCGGGCCGGAGTGGAGGAGGTTGTAGCAAATGCGCTTAGCCATTGAAAGCCAGGACGTTTTCGAACGCATGCTTTCAATGATTGCGTAGGTGCCGCCGGCCGCCATCACCGCGTTGCCGACGTCGGCCATTAAGGTCGTCACCAGTCCGCTCGTCGGGAGAAACGCCTGAACATAGGGCACGGCAAAAGGTCCGATCGAGAGGCCGCAGGTATTGAGCCGGCGAAAATCCCGTTCATCTTTATCCGCAGCACGCATCGTCCAAAGAAAGGCCACAATGAGAAAGGCGATGTTGGCGAGAAAGCCTAAGAGCGCAATCAAGGCCATTTCGCCGCCGATGGTTGTGCCGTTAAGTCCCGTAATGGTTGTGCAGGGCAGCGTCACGAACATCACCAAGCCGCTGATTGCATGAAAAGCCTCGGGCTTTAACACGTTGAATTTTCGCAGACACCAGCCGAGCGTAATGAAGGAGATAAAGGCAACGACCTTATAAAAACTCGGATCCATGATGACGACAGTGAGCGCCCGCAGGCGCTTTGAAGAAACTAGCGGTGAGTGACAGCAAATACTGAAGCGGCTTGGGTCAAGCACCGGGCCCCCAAGCTTTCATAAGCGCATCATTATCGGCGTTTCTGCGCTCTTTTGCCTCATTCCGGCGGAGGAGGACCGATTGACGCAGGTCACACAGCAGCATCGGCCGCAATACTGAGGCCGTCCTACCCAGGGATCGCAATGCACAGAGTTCACGTCCCAAAGCGTAAAAACCTCCGCAGAAAGGAGTCTGCGGAGGTTTCTTTGAACGAGCACGAATGAGCGTTAAACCTGATTCGTGCCGATTCTCTTATCGAACTGTGCCGACGGTCAGCTCAGCAGCAAAGCGTTCAGGCGCTTGAGGAACCCTGACGGGTCTTTGAGCGACCCTTCTTCAGCAAGGAGCGCCTGATCGAGGAGCACCGCAGCCCATTCGCTGAATTTCGCCGGATCCGTTTCCTTGAGGGCCTTCTGCACCAGCGGATTTTCCACGTTGACTTCCAGCGTGTACTTTTCTTCCGGCACCGTCTGACCAGCGGCTTCAAGCATGCGGCGCATCTGCTGCGTAAGCATCTGATCGTGAGCGCCGACCACGCATGTGGCGGAGTCCACCAGACGGGCAGAGGCCTTCACGTCGGCAACACGGTCGCCGAGCGCGGCCTTAAAGCGCGCCACCGCAGCGTCTTCGTCCGCTTTCGAGGTTTCAACCGCCTGTTCTGGTTCCCCGTCTTTTGCTTTGATGTCGCCGAGCTCGAGGTCAGCGGCCGTCGCAGAAATGAATTTCTTTCCTTCGAATTCGGTGAGTGAACCCATCATCCACTCATCGATGCGGTCCCAAAGGAGGAGCACCTCAACGTTCTTTTTCTTGAGCCCCTCAAGATAGGGCGACCCCATCGCCGCTTCGCGGCTGCCCGCGATCAGGTAGTAGATTGCTTTCTGGCCTTCGGGCATGCGCTCAAGGTACTGTTTGAGCGTCACATTTTCGCTCCCCTCCGACGCCGTTGACGCGAAGCGCAGGAGCTTAAGCACCGCTTCGCGGTTGTCCGGATCTTCAACGACGCCTTCCTTCAACACGCGTCCAAACTGCGTCCAGAATGTGGTCTCTTTCTCGCCCTCGAGTTTTTCAAACATCGAGAGGCAGCGCTTGGTCAGCGCTTTCTTCAGTTTGGCAGCCGTGCGGCTTTCCTGAAGGAGCTCGCGGGAAACATTGAGCGGCAGATCGTTCGTATCAACGAGGCCTTTGACGAAACGCAGGTAATTGGGGAGGAACGCTTCAGCGCGGTCCATGATGAACACGCGTTCTACGAAGAGCTTCAGCCCCTTTTGCACATCGCGGTTATAAAGATCATAAGGCGCCGTCGACGGGCAGAAGAGGAGCGACGTGTATTCGAGGTCCCCTTCCACGCGGTTATGCGCCCAGCAGAGCGGATCCTGCCAGTCGTGCGTGAGGTGCTTATAGAATTCCTTGTACTGATCATCGGTCACATCTTTGGGCGGGAGCGTCCAAAGCGCCTTGGCGTCGTTCACTTGAACCCATTCCGTCGTCTCGGGTTCGCCTTCTTTTTCAGCGGGCTTCGTTTCAAAGAGGTAGACGGGGACCGAAATATGGTCAGAGTACTTCGTGATCGTTTCGCGAAGCGTCCAAGGCATGAGGAATGTCTCTTCGTCCTTCTTCATGTGAAGAATGACGTCGGTGCCGCGTTCAGCACGGGTTGTGAGTTCGCTCGTGAAGGTGCCCGAACCGTCGGATTCCCACTTCACCGCTTCGTTTTCTGCCGCACCGGCAGCACGAGACACGACGGTAACTTTGTCGGCCACGATAAAGGCCGAGTAAAAGCCCACGCCGAACTGTCCGATCTGCTGCGCATCCTTGGCCTGATCAGCCGAAAGGTGCTCGAGAAAGTCTTCCGTGCCGGACTGCGCAATCGTGCCGAGATGCTGGTTAGCCTGTTCGAGCGTCATGCCGATGCCGTTGTCGGAAATGGTGAGTGTGCCGGCCTCTTTGTCAGCACGGATTCGGACGGCAAAAGCAGGATCGCCCTGAAGGAGTTCAGGGTGCGAAATGGATTCAAACCGCAGCTTATCGATGGCGTCAGACGCATTCGAGACAAGCTCGCGCAGAAACACCTCTTTGTTGGAGTAGAGCGAGTTGGCGAGGAGCTTAAGGAGCTTGCTCACCTTGGTTTGAAAAGCATGAACTTCTGCAGCCATTTTCTTCTTGTATCTCCGAAAAATGCTTTTGGGCGGGCTCCTCAGTCTCACGCAGAGCGCTGAAAAGCCCGATCAATAGGGGCTATATGGGGACGGCTTCTTGATTTTCAAGTCCTGCGGCATAGTGATGCTGGGCTGTTCGGTCAGGGCGCATAGAAAAGTTGGCATCTCATCAGAAAAACGCCGTTCGAAAAAAAAAGCGGTCTCAACCCCAAGGGCAGACCGCTTTCAAGAGATCAATGCTCGGAAATGAAGCCTTGAAGGCTTATCCATCAGAACTTATGCACGATGCCCGCGGTGAACTGATAAATATCCTCGGCAGCAGCGGGCTTCTGGGCTTCATAGGCGCTCGAATTGTTCGCATGGATCCAGCCGGCAGCCGTATAAAGCGTCGTGCGGCGGCTGAGCGAATACGTATAGCCGACGGCAGTCTGGCAGGTTTTCATCGAGAGATCGCTGTCGCGGCTCGCTTCGAAATCGCCGTACCCGAAAGAGGCTTTGAACGTACCGCCAAAGAGCGGTACATCTGCGCCGATGTTGACGCCGAAACCGTCAACGCCCGAATCCTGATGGAAGGTCGTCGTTTTCGCGGCATTCGCGTAATTTTCGAAAATCTGTCCGTAGACAAAGAATTTTGCCCAGCCGGCGTTGTAGTTCGCACCGAGGTTATAGGAAAACGCGTCGTCAAGCTGAGCTTCATCGGCTGCGGGCTGGGCATGGTTGATGCTTTCAATGCCGGCAGCGACCATCAGGGCTTCATTTTGATAACGCACGGCAGCGCTCAGCATGCGCTCAACGCTCGACTTCCCTTCGATGCCGTTATCGCCGTAGCTTTTTGTGTCGGAACCGAAGGAGTACTGCACCGTGGCGTCAAATCCAGCCCATTTCGGGGTCGTATAGGCGACGGCATTATCAATAAATTCGTAGCCGAGCGAAACGACCTGCAGATGGCCGCCGATATCGCCCCAGCCGCAGGAGAACGGACTCACGACGTGACCGAAGCGGGCATAGGGGCCGTTGCCGCCCACCATGGAGCCCATACGGCCAAATGACAGGTAACCGAAGCTCCCGTCGAGAAAGAGCCGGGCATCGCGGCCGAAGAGCCGGCCGTTCTGCCCCAAAGAGCCCGTGTCGGCGCCAAAACCGTTTTCAAGCACGAAGCCGACCTTAAGACCATTGGCGAGGGTTTCGGTGCCTTTGATGCCAAAACGCGAACCGATGTACTGTCCGGAAGTCATCTGCAGGGCTGCAGAATCCGAGCCGTCTGCGTTGGTGCGGTCCTGCCAGGTCAAGCCGTAGTCAAGAACGCCGTAAACCTCAATGTCTGAAGCGGCGGCAGAGACGGCAGCTGCGCTGAGGAGCGAAGCGGCGAGGAGGGTTTGCTTCTTCATGAGCCTATTCCTTTTTTTCTGGAGACCCCCGGCCTCATGTCGCCATGAAGCTTTCGGGGGCTGCGGTTTGTTGTTGAAGAGATGAGGAAAAAACACAAAAAACACCCGTTCGAACGGCGCGAAGTCACGCTCGAACGAGTGCTGGGAGCCGGGGCTTAAGCCTCAATGCGGCATGCGTTACGCTTTGGCGAGGTGCTTGCCGACGAGACGGCCGAAGGTGACCGTGCGGCCGCAGGCCACGCCGGTGGCAAGGTTCGGGTAGGTGTTGGCGAAGAAGCCGCCCGAATCGTTGCCGATGACGTAGAGACCCGGAATGGGATTGCCGTCCGTGTCGATCGCGTTCATCGTCGTGTCAATGCGGATGCCGTCCATCGTGCAGAGGATGTAGCCCGTGTTTTTGGCGCCGTAGAAGGGTGCCTTCGTAAGCGCAGCCAGACGGTGCGGTTCTTTGCCGTAGTCTTCGTCCTTGCCGTTTTGAGCGAGCGTGTTGTAGCGCTCGACCGTGGCTTTGAGCGTCTTTTCAGGGAGCCCGAGCTTGCGGGCGAGCTCTTCAATCGTGTCGGCCTTCACTACAAAGCCTTTTTCAATCAGACCCGGGAGCATCTTTTCTGCGAAGACGCTCCAGAGGATGTTGGGGTCGGCGCCGTTTTCAAAAGGATGCACGCGCGAGCACCCGTGCATCTTGAACTGCTTGGTCTGTTCGGGCCAGTTGGCGTCAAAGAGCGTGTAGTGGCAGTGCCCCTTCTGATATTCGTCAGCGTGAAGAATGTTTTCGTAGGTGCCCGATTCGTTGAAGAAGCGCTTGCCGTCAGCGTTGACCTTGAGCCAAGGCTGAGAGCCGATCCAGAAGAACCCCGAATCGCCCTTCTTGGCGGTTTCGGCGCCGGTTGGCTGATCAATACGCAGTGCGCAGCGGTCAAAGAGCATCGTCGAATGGGTTTCATCCATCGCCGCACCCGCCCAAAGGCAGGCACGAATGCCGTCGCCGCGTGCGCCCGGCAGACCGCCGTTGCGGCCGATGACGCGCAGATTCCAGGGCTGAAGGGCCTCAAGCATCTGGTAGTTCTGCGCGTAGCCGCCGGTGGCGACGACCACGCCCTTTTTGGCGATGTAGCGCACGAACTTGCCGTCGCCCGTTTCGGCGATGCAGCCCGTCACGCGGCCCGCCTGCTTTTCAAGCTTCACCATGCGGGTGTTGTAGTCAAAGCGGGCGCCGAGTTTCTTGGCGTAATCAACGAGCACGGTGTTGCCGTCAAGCTTCTTGCCGTCTTCGGTCGTCTTGCCGGCCCAGCGAGGAGAGTGGCCGATGGCAAAGTGTTCGTAGCGGGTATGGTCGTCCTTGTCGCCCGATTCGTGCCAGAGCTCGACGCCGCGTTCGGCGAGACGGTCGCCGTACCAGTCAACGACGGCGCCCGACTGCTCGCAGAACACCTTGACGAGGTCCTGATTGATGTGGCCGGCCGCGTACTGGGTCATCATCGTCACGAAATCAAACTTATCGATCTTCGTGCCCCAGGCCTTTTGATAGCGGGAGTCGAGACCGCCCACGTCGCCGCGCACGCCGGTGCCCGTCGAGAAACGATCGATGCCGATCACCTTGGCGCCTTCTTCGGCAGCCGCGCAGACCGCAAAGAGACCACCCGTGCCGCAGCCGACAACGAGCACATCGGTGGTATAGGTCGCGGTGATGCTCTTTTCAGCAATCTCAGGCGCCTTGCCGAGCCAATCGCCCGAATCCGCATCGGCATCGGCGCCGTTGGAGACGATTTCGACGGGGATTTCACCCTTGGCCTGCGCAATGCACTTGCCGGCGGCCTTCATGACGGCATTCGATGTGATGGAAGCGCCCGAAACGACATCAATCTGAGCGGATTGGGCCGCCATGAGCGAAGACTTGAGTCGTTCGGCAGCCGCCTGACCGATGGACGGGGTCTCGTGGGCAACATTGAGAACGACATCCGTGATGCGGTTTTCGTCAAAGGTCATCGTAACGACAATGTCGCCGATGCCGGCTGCCTTGGCCGAATAAGTGCCCGGGATATAAAGCCCCTTGGCGGGTTTGGCGGCCAGGGCGGCCGTGGAGACGGTCGAGACGGCCAGCGTCGCGCCGCCGGCAAGACCCGTTCTCAGGAACGAACGACGAGAGAGATTCGACATGTATCTTCCTTGATGCTTCAAATATTCGTGACCTCGAAAGGCCATCGGAGGTGTTCGCAGGGAGTGCGCGCTCGGCGCAGGACCGCGTCGGGTCTTCCACGGCCCAAAGCGGTTGGATGCACGCATGATGGGACTGCGGGTTGTACACAGGTCAAGCGGTAATTTACTAAACGAGATCATCTAATGGTTCGATACAATCGAACGTAGATGACGGTGCACGTCAGTCCAAAGACGGACGGAGGACAACAAGGAATCTCTTGAATTTACTTAAAATATTGACGAACATGCGGCGATATGCTGCTCAATAGGGCGCTCGATCTGTAGACTTCGCACGCCGGAGCGCTTTTGGCCGCTAAATGTTCAGCTTTCCCGATGGAGACTATGCAGCATGTCTGAAATCCCAAAGAAATCAAAGCCTATTTCAGTCAGACGGTATCGCATTGGGGACTACGCCCACTACATGGGGGTAGGGCGCGACTTTTTGAAGCATTATGAAAAATGCGGTCTCCTCAGTGCGGATCACCACGACAACGGCTACCGTCACTTTGGCTTTGAACAGTCAAGTCTCATTTTGGAATGCATGCGGCTGCGCAACTGCGGCTATACCGTCCGTGAAATGGGCGGCATGCTTCGTGATTTGTCGGGCGTGGAAGTGCGCCAATCCCTGCATGAGGCGAGGGACGCACTCGAAAAGCGCATCAAACACACGCAGGCGATTGCGGCAGAAATCGAGCGCCTTGAGGAATGGTTCGATATCCGGCAGAGCCAGCCCGAAGATTGGGAGGTCACTTCAGCTGAAGGGCGTTACTATCTGCCGCACGCCAATGGATCCCAGTTTCTCGAGGATGAGCGGATCTATGAAATTCTGCCGCAGTGGCTCGACTGGCTCTCGGTTGTAAAGTCTTCGCTTAAGTTCAATGCGCCCGATCAGGCTGGCAACGGTTTTTCATATCAATGGGGGCTTTCCGTTGAGGCGTCAAAAGCAGAGCGCTGCGGCATTCCGATCAACGGTGCTGTTCAATTCATACCGCCCGAGAAGGTGTTCGTCTATCACTTCGGCGGTCTTGGCCGGCTCAAGGTTCTCGAACGCCTTGCCAACGGCACTCATCCGCTCTTTGAAGTGCTTCAATCGCTCAATCTCCGTATCACGGGCGACTGCTTCATGGATATCTTTATGACGGCAAACCGCAAAGCGGGCGGCGAAGGCTACGGAGTATTTCGAATTCCAGTGGAGCCGAAAGCATCGCCTGACGCAAAGTCGATCGGCGAAATGAAATGCGTCATTTAAAGCATTCCCTGCAGTGAAAGCCGCTCATTAGTAATGAGTGCATTAAAACGCAGCAATCCTCACACCGTCTCCAAAGACGGGTATTCGTGCAGGTCACTCTTTAAGAGCGCCATCAATCGGCTGTTAATGAAAAGTTTTTCTCGGCCTGCCGCAGCGGAGTGCAGAATGCCGGCTTGAGTGAGTAAATTGAGGTATTTCATTGCGGTCTGCCGTTTTGCAATACCGGCCTCTGTCAATGTTGCAATCCGACAGCAGGGACGCATAAAGATGGTTTGCAGTAACTCAGGCGAATAAACGCCTTTGAGCAAAGGACTTGCTTCTATAAAACGGGTTGTCTCGCGCTCTAACTTCACAATAGCTTCAACTTTTTGGCAAGTCCAAAGAGCGGTCTCTTCAACAGCCTGAAGCATGAAAAGAATCCAGTCCTCCCAAGCCCCTACTTTTGTGACGTTGAGAAGAGCGGCATAGTATTTGGGTTTATGCCGAATGAAATATCTTGACAAATACAGAACAGGCTGGCTGAGAAGCCCGCTCTCAGCTAAATAGAGAATATTCAGGATCCGCCCCGTACGGCCGTTCCCGTCCGAAAAAGGATGAATGGCTTCGAACTGATAGTGCGCAATCGCCATTTTGACCAGCGGATCCATTTCGCTTGGTGAATGCAGGAATTCGACAAGGTTGTGCAATTTTTCCAAAATAAGCGCTTCTCCTGCAGGCGGCGTATAAATCACCTGACCGGAAGAAGCTGACGCAATGCAGGTTCCGTCAAGTTTTCTCACGGACACCTTTGAGCCGCGCAGCGTACTTGAGACGGCAGTCATCGTCCGCAAAGAGAGCGGACAACGCTTCAGACTGTCCATCCCTTTCCAAAGAGCCTGACGATACCGCAACGCTTCTTTGGTAGCTGCATCAGCCTGCGTGTCTGCATCAAGAAACTTGAACAGGTTGTCCGTCGTCGTAACGATATTTTCAATTTCGCTCGAAGCTTGAGCCTCAAGGATTGGAATAGTTTGGATAAGGATTTCGTTGTTTGGAAGAAGGTTAACCGCCTGATGAAGGCGCTCGAGTGCCACGCGGGATTGGATCGTCTGGCGGAAGATTTTTATCGTCTCCGTAAAATGAGGCGGAAGCTCCGGAAGATTATTGTAAGGATTGGTAGGTATCCACATGGTACTTTGATGTTTAAAAGATATCAAATATTCGACATAATACCTGTTATATGTCGAAAATTGGAGCATCCATGAACATATCCGCGGTCATCTGTCGATGCCATCGACAGATGACCGGCAATCTGTCGAAAAAAACGCAAATCATCGACAGGTCGTTCAAAGCGGAGCGGGTTTCCGGATGCCGTCAATCCTGATCGTGCATCGATGTCATTATGCAATGGGCGCTTCGTCGCAGCAGCATGTCAGCACATGACTCGAGCAATTCGCGGCGCGGACTTCGAAGAGAAGGCAATGGCAGAGAGCCGCTGCACTGCGCTGGTCGTTACCGCCCGGCATCTTTTCATTGTTGCTCAGAGGCGTGATGTTCATTAAACCGAAGAAATCACTCAAAAGCATTGAGAGCGGGCTGAGTTCAGAAACAAGAAAGATATAATGCCCATGTCAAATGGTAATTCTAATGGCCATCAGAATTAATACCTGCCGTCCCACTCTAATATTGGCATTGGTGTTCTCAAACGCCGCGAGACGACCCGATCGTTCTCGAATGACTCGTTCAGCCTGTTTTTCATCGCCAAAGAATGAGCCTGAGCCTGCCCGGAATAATACTGTTTGAGCAGAGCCGCGCACATCAAAGCGCTTAACGGTCATGCCTTCGGCCTCAAGCCCGTTCTTTTTCCTCATCCGGATTGAAGCCGATTTAATCATTGCGCTCCAATACGAGACATATTCCCGCATGCATCCGACTTATAAGACGGCATCAGCACTTACGCGGGCTTATTAAGAAAGCAGGCAGCGCATTCCAAATGCATCTCCGCCGAATGCAAAAGTTCAATTGCAGGCACTCCGCCGCTCTATCGCCGATGATGAGAGCATTTTCAATTCGGGGCAATGGGATGAATGGATTCTCCATAACATTCTTCTCCTGTGAGCTGAATGATTTGATCAGCCAGCGGATACAGAAATGCCTGATGCGTGACGAGCACGATGACGGCATGAGGAAGCTCTTTGCCAAGCAGTTCAATCATTTCACGTGCATTGACCGGATCCAGCCCGCTGGTCATCTCATCGAGGAGCAGAACATCGGGCTTCGCAATCAGCGCGCGCAGCAGCGAAAGCCGCTGAACCTCACCGCCCGAGAGTACGGTCGACCAGTCCGCGCTTTCGCGGAGCTTATCCGTCAGATGCGTGAGGCGGGCTTTGGAAAGGAGCGCTGCGGCCCTTTCGTCGGTGAGTTCATCGGGGGCTTTAGGATAGGCCAGCGCATCAAACAGTTTGCCTTTGGGGAGATAGGGGGTTTGAGGCATCCAAAGCACGTTGTCGCCGCAGCGGATACAGCCCGTGAAGCTCTCTGAAAAGCCCGCAAGCACGCGCAGCAGCGTCGTTTTGCCGATGCCAGAGGGGCCGGTAATAATGGCGAGGGACCCTGGCTTCAGGCTGAAGGAAACAGGAATCTCAGCATTCAGGGCGGCAGCTCGCCCGCGCGGAATTTTGAGGAGGATATCCGCAGAAAGGCCATCAGAACGCTTGCTGTCTGCGCTGTTCAGGGCTTGAATTTGCCGGCGAGTGTGATCTGCCTGCGTCAGTCCGGACTCCAAACGCTCCAGACGCTCATAAGCAGCGGCGAGTGCTGCCAGCTCTTCGTAGGACATGATGATCCATGAAAGTGACCTTGCAACATCATTAAAGGCTCCGCGTATCTGCATTAAGCCGCCGAGCTGGATTACTCCGGCCAAAAAACTCGGCAGCGCAAAGAAGATCGGAGCGAGATGCGTGAATTGGCCGATGCCGACGGTAAAGAGATTGAGATCTCTTTTGCGCTTAACCAAAGCAATCAAGACACGCAAAAGCTGATGGAAGCGCTCGGAAAGACTGGCCTCTTCGACAGACTCTGCATGTGCGCCGGCGATGGCATCGGCATGACGGCGCTTCTCCATAAGCGCAGCGCGCAGGTTGGCTTCCATATGCTGAGCATTGATGTTGAGCGGTTTGAGCTTTCGGCCGATGAGATGCGTCAGTCCGGAAGCGACAATCGTATAGAGAACGCAGACCCAGAACATGTAGCCCGGGATCGTGAAGCCCCACACTTCGGCCGAGCCCGAGAGCTGCCAGAGGATGACGGAAAAGCTTCCGACCGTCAGCAGAGAATCGTAGAGACTGACGGCAAGGCTGACGGATAAGCTGACGACAAGACGGACGTCTTCAGCAATGCGTTGGTCGGGGTTATCAGGTTCTTTACCGCTCTCGCGAAGCAGGTAATGCGCGCTTTGCGGTGAAAGCCACCGTTTGAAGAAAACTTCGGTCAGGTCGCGGCGCAGCGCAAGCATCAGCCGATCTTTGATGTAGCCCGCCCAGACTAAAAGGATGATGATGGCCGCAGCCAGACCGATGAAATAAAAGAGTTCGCGAAAGATCGCTGCTTTATTCACCGCCTGGAGTGCATTGAAGAACCGGCCGTTCCAATCGTTGTAGAGAACAGCCAGCTTAATGTTGACTGCATAGGCGGCAAGCACAAGAGCAGCCAGCGCCCAGATTCGCCATTGAGTACGGCTGAAAAGACGGGCAGCGATCAGGCGGCGCAGGCCATTGGGCGCTATGGGTGTCCGCATGTCAGCGAATTAATAGAGGTTAATGCCGAACAGCTCTGCCGCTAAGTCCACGCCGATGTGAGGCATGCGGCAGGAACCGTCAAAAGGCGATCGGCTCATCGGAGGCATCGGAGGAAGCGGAGCATGGCTTTGCTCATCCGAGGAGTCGATCGCGCATTGGAAAGTGCTTAGAACTGCGCCGAGAGCCACAGGCGGACGCCGCGGCCGCTGCCGTAGGAGCCGTTCAGCATCCGGTATTCCTTGTCAAAAAGGTTTACCACGGCGATGCCGGCCTGCAGGTTAGCCAGGTCGGCGACCTTTGGGGACCATTCCGCACCGAGCGAGTGTGTGAGGAAGCTTGAGAAATGCAGATTTTTTCCGGTCGCACGGTCCTCCACACTGCTTTCGCCGCCTTTGCTCCAGTGAGCTCGATACCAAACATTGATCGCCTGAGCGGGGAACGCATAAGCCAGCTTCAGATTGGCGGACTGCGGCGTAATGCCGTTCATGCGCTCGTTGGTCTCTTTGTCGACAGCATGAAGAAGACCGTAGCTCGCAGAGGTTGAAAACTGACCTGCTGCATAGGTGCCCGAGAGCTCAATGCCTTTGCGGACAACATGGCCGACGTTTTGCGACGAATAATAGACGGTGGGCGGTGTTGTAGGCTCAAACCAACCCTTGGGCGCAATGAAATCCTTGACGTCGTCATAGAAAAAGACCGCTTTGGCGAAAAGATGGTCATCGCTGCCGAAGACGCCGTCAGCCTTAAAACTGGAACCTGCCTCATAGTTGAGCGACTTCTCGGGCTTTAAATCCGGATTGGGCACGACAACGGTATGGGTTCCGGGCCAAACCATCGAAAAATAGAGTTCATCGAGGATCGGCGGGCGGTAGCCGGTATTGACTGAAGCCCAAAGGCTCACCGGCTTCGCCGGCTTCACTGTAAGCGTCAGACCCGGCGTGAACTTTGAATCCGAAACAGAGGCGAGTCCGGTATTGGATTCGCGCTTATAGTAGTTCCAGCGAAGCACGGGCGTGAGCGCAAGGTAATCGGTAATCGCGTACTGATCCTGGATAAACAGCCCCGCATCGACAGCATCTGAATCCGGCCGACTGGGCGCATTGGCCCAATGTCCGCTGCTGTCCGCTTCAACACCGCTTTGAGATTTTTTATAGATGTCGCCGCCCACGGTGAGCGCATGCTGTCCGGCAGCCGAAAATTCGAACGTGTTCTGCAGATTGCCGCCGATTGAATCAAAATTGTTCTGCGCCTTCTGAATGCCGCTGTCAAAGCTGAAGGTTGAATCGACATACTGCACGGCAGCGCTCAGATTGAGCAGCGGCCCGCTGTTGAAATCCCATTTACCGGTAATGCGGTTCTGTTTGTTTTTATAGAACCAGCGGTCTTGACGCCCCCATTCGTCTTGGGCTTCATCAAAGTTGTAGGCGAGTGAGAAGGCCATTTCATCCGTCGGCAGCGCGGAAACTTTGGCGATGACGGAGGTGTATTCGGCATCCGAATTATTGTCGATTCGCCGGCCGCTCGAGTTCTTCACATTGCCCGAATCCCGGCGATTGACGCCCACGAGTACGTCCCAAATGTCATGACGGCCGAAGGCATATGCGCTTTTCTGCCATTCCTTGGTGTCAGAGGCGTAGCCGGTCTTTACCTTCACGCCGTAGTTTTTGTCCGTACCGGCCAGAAAATCTGCAGCCGACTTAGTCGTAACAGAAAGTGTTCCCCCGATGCCGCCGTTGCCGTAGAGGGAACTCCCGCCGCCGCGCTTTACTTCCACCTGCTTAAGCAGTTCCGGATCGATAAAGATGCCGATAAATTGATTGCCGGCGGCTGTGGTGTCGTCCTGCCGAAGGCCGTCCACCAGATAGGTGATCTGATTGGGCTCGGAACCGCGAATACGGATGCGGCTGAACATAACGCTGGAGGACGATTCCACATCAACGTTCGGAATGTCGAGGAGCGTATCCGTAAAGGTCTGAGGCACGGTTTCCTCAATATCCTTGGCCTTGACGACCGAAATGGAAGAGGCCGCCTGCGAAAGCGGCTGTGCGGTACGCGTAGCGGTGACTACAACCGGATCCAACTCCTGATATGCGGCCGATTCCGCCCAGAGACTGCCCGATAATGCGGAAAGCAGGGCGGCAGCAAGCGGAAGCCGCAGCCGCTGCGTCATCGCCGGTGATAGTGATTTGTGCTTGGACATAAAATACGCTGCAGGAACTTGTTGAGCTCGGCTGCATCCAAAAAGATGAAAATAATTCTCATTACCGCAATGTGTCCAAGACTTCTGGGCCGCCTTGTTCAATTAACCCGTCAGTAAACTAATTTACTTAGAAAACAATAACTTGAATGCGGTATGGGGGTGGTGTTCACGAGAGTAGCTCTCGTTTTTAGACAGCCGATCACAAAAGCACTCAAAAAAATGACAGCGTTTGAGACTGCACTTTTATGCATGACGAATAGGGGGCGCCGGGTTTGCATCACCGATGTTGGTTTTCGGCAAGTGCCTATTTATTAGGCAGCTGCAGACGACGCAGACAGCCGCATCCCAACAGAAATCCGCCGCTAATCAACGTTCGGCAGACGCACGAACTCCGCGGATTTAGTAAAAGTACCAATGACAGTATGTAGGAGATAGCCAAGTGATGGCACTACATATAGTGTTTCTTAAGAAGTGATACTTCCACGGGATGCGCGTTACTTCTGAAGCACTACCTATATAGAGGTAATTTGCAGCAATCTTTCAGCAGACTCAAGCAGTTCGAATTTCGTCTCTCAATTCAATAGAAAAACGCTATCGATTGAAGCGTCAGCTGAGTGTCTTTTTACCTGTACACTTCCCGTCCAACTTCTGGGAAAGATTGCTGCGGGCAGAAGCGGTGATCGGCACAGCTGTCGAAACAGCGCGTCGCGGCATTTTTTCTCTCAAAGATCAATTCGCTCGAGAGACCGCATCAGACGGCCGAGCGCTCGAGATAAAAAGAATGGAATCCGCGATGTTCAAGGTACTCAAGAAAGACAATACGCTTGAAGACTTCAAGCCGCAGAAGATCGTCGAGGCCATCATGAAGGCAGCCTTCCGCTGCGACAAGCAGATCCCTGACGAAACCATGTTCGCCATGGCGAATTCGATTTCTGAACGTCTGCAGTCGCGCAAGAAGGTGCCCGTGGCCGAACTTCACGAGCTCGTGATCGGTACGCTCGCAACCTTTGGCTTCAAGGATGTTGCGACGTCTTATGCCGAATACCGCTACTACAAGAACAACTACGCGAAGACCTTCGAGCAGCTGCGTCAGGATGCTGATGATGTTCTGCGTCTCGGCGACCGTGAGAATGCCAACTTCGATTCGTCCCTCGTTTCGACGAAGGGTTCGCTCATCAAGGGGTTCCTCACGAAGAGCCTCTATCGTCAGTTCTATCTCTCTGGGCGCGAAAAAGAATTCACCGACCGCGGCGACATCTACATCCACGACATGCGCGACATGATCCTCGGATGCATCAACTGCTGTCTCTTTGACATCGGTTCTATCCTGCGCGGCGGCTTCGAGATGAGCAATGTGCGCTACACCGAACCCAAAACCGTTTTGTCGGCACTGCAGGTGGTGGGCGACATCACGCTCGTCGCGACGGCTCAGCAGTTCGGCGGCTTTACGCTCGCGGAATTGGACAAGGCCCTGCTGCCTTACGTTCTGAAGAGCTGGAAGACGGCGCACGACAAATACATTGAGCTCGGCCTTTCGGAAGAACGGGCCGCAGAACAAAGCGACAAGGATGTCACCCGCGAGCTTGAGCAGGGCTTCCAGTCGCTTGAGCTTAAGCTCAATACCGTCCCGTGCTCGCGCGGTGACTTCGCTTTTACGACGATTTCCTTTGGTCAGTGGAACTTAAAGGACTACGCGCCCTTTGAGCGCAAGTGGCTCTCGAAGATCAACACAGTCATGCTGCAGGTTCGCCGCAACGGCCACGGCCCGCACCATAAGCCCGTGGTCTTCCCGAAGCTCGTCTATCTGTACGATGCGCCGCAGATTGCAGCCGACCAGTATTCGTCCGAACTCTTCGATGAGGCCGTGAAGACCTCGACCGAATGCATGTATCCAGATTACCTGTCGCTCTCATCGGACTACGGCACGGTTTCGAACCTCTTCCGCGAACACGGCGTCATTACGAGCCCGATGGGCTGCCGCGCCTATCTCTCGCCCTGGCATGACGAAAAGGGCCGCTATGTGGCTATCGGCCGCTGCAACATCGGCGCTGTGAGCCTCAATATTCCGCTCATCATCCGCCTGGTGCAGCTCGAGCATCCTGACAATTGGCGCACCGCTTTCTGGACGGAACTCGACGAGCGTCTGGAAGTAATCCGCGAATTCTTCAAGAAGCGCTACGACATCATCCGCCGCCAGAAGTGCTCTTCGAACCCGCTCGCCTTCACGCAGGGGGGCTTCTATGAGGGCACGAAGGATCCCGACGATGAAGTGGGTGATCTGGTCCGCTACATGACGGCGTCCTTCGGCATCACGGCGCTCGATGAAGCCACCTTCCTCTGGACGGGCAAGCGTCTGCTTGAAGAGGGCGGCGCTTTCTCCGAAGAAGTGCTCCGCCATCTGCAGGCGCGCATCAACGTCTTCAAGAAGGAAGACGGGTGGCTCTATGCGATCTACGGCACGCCCGCCGAAAGCCTCTGCGCGACGCAGGCTAAGCAGTACGACGCCTTCTGCGCCAAGCAAGGCATTGACAATGTCTTCCGCCATACGCCGCACTACAGTCCTGAATACTTCACGAACTCCTTCCATGTGAACGTGACCGAAGAAATCACGCCCTTTGAGAAGCAGGACCACGAGTTCAAGGACTTTCACCTGTGCGAAGGCGGCCACATTCAGTACGTGCGTCTCGACAATCCTGAGAACACGGATGCGGTCAAGGCCGTCATCCAACGCGGCATGGAGCTCGGCTTCTACCAAGGCGTGAATTTTGACAGTGCTTACTGCGGCGACTGCGGCACACACAGCACCAATGTGCTCATGCGCTGCCCCAAGTGCGGAAGTTCAAACCTCTCCGTGATCTCGCGCGTCTGCGGCTACCTCGGCTACAGCAATGTGAACGGCGTTTCCCGCATGAATGAAGGGAAAATGGCTGAGATCCACAACCGCAAGAGCATGTAAAACCTTTAAAGACCGCAGCAGCGGTCTTTAAGGTTCCTCGGGGGAGTTCCGGCTGAGCTCCCCCGATTTATTTCTTTCTTTCGTCATGAACTACATCGGTCTATCCGCCTACGACACCGCCAATGGCCCCGGCGTGCGCGTTTCGCTGTTTGTTTCCGGCTGCACGCTTCGCTGCAAAGGGTGTTTCAATAAAGAAAGCTGGTCTTTTACGGCTGGACGCCCATTCACAGCGGAAACAGAAGCGCAGATCATGAAGGCGTTGGATTCGAAGTGGATTACCGGTTTTTCGCTGTTGGGCGGCGACCCGTTTGAGCCCGAGCACGAAGCGGTTTTGGCCGGGCTCCTCGAGCGCATCAAGGAACGGTTCCCAGAGAAAACCGTCTGGGCGTGGACCGGAAGGACCTTTAAGCACGTGGAAAAGAGCAGGCTTTTGCCCTACATTGATCGGCTCGTTGACGGCGCTTATGTGCAAAAGCTTCACCTCGCCAAGCAGGGCGCTTGGCGCGGGAGCTCCAACCAGCGGATTATTCCGCTCCATCAAGGACGTATTGACGAGAGCCCATCGGCTCAGGCTGAAGCCGCGGCGGCTGAAGCGGAGCACTGACTGACGGGGAGCGCAGTCAAAGAGGAGCAGCGCGGGCGATTTGCCCCTTAGATGCTTTGCTTAGCCAGTTTTGCGGGCTGCGCAATATCCCTTTGCGGTGTCTGCCGCTCGACGCCGCAGAAAGGGTGCGACGGCCTCTGTTCAACCGCCCTCGCGGCAGACGTTTAAAAGCCGATGAAGAAGGTCTGGCAGAAAAAAGCTGCTGCGAGTCCATTGACTTCCGCAGCAGCTCGAAGACAGATTGAAAAAGCAGTGTGCCGACGGTGTTTCAAGCTTGATCAATCAAGCCAAACGCCATCGGGAGCACATCCCATTCAAGCTGTCGGCAGACAGTCAGCACCAAACGCTTCGCGGGCCAAACGGTCAAATTCAGGGAGCCACAATTGACGCCAGACGGTCTTCGTCTCATCGTCGACCCAAGCAGCATCAATGCTGTTCACTAAGAAGCCGCGCAGATCAGCAAGCGAAAATCCCAGCCAATTCATCATCAAAAGCCAGCTCTCAGAAATGGAGATATGGTGCATCGTCGGGTCATCACTGTTGGGAAAGACCTTGAGACCGAGTTCAACCATGCGGCGGATCGGGTGTTTCACCGCCCATTCTTCATCCGTGAAAGTGCGCAGATAGTAGGAATTGGTCGGCACCACGGAAAACGGGATGCCCTGATCCGCGGCGCGCTCTGCGAGCTCCGGATTGTCTGTGATCGTGTAGCCGTGATCGATTCGCTCACACTCAAGGAGATCCATGGCAGTTTCCACATTGCGCCAGTGTTCGCCGAATTCGCCCGCATGCGCGGTCAATTTAAAGCCGGCATCGCGCGCCAGACGATAGGCTTTCCAGAAATTTTCAGGTTCGTGGAGCGTTTCGCGATAGTCGATCCCCAGACCGATGACCCAGGGAGAGCGGTGAGCGGCCATTTCACGCACCAATTCAACAGCATCTTCCGGGAGCGCTTCGCGGTCAATCGACGGCACGAGGCGGCCGACAATGCCGTATTTTTCTTCGCCTTCGATCAGGCCGGCCACAATAGCGTCCTGGCCTTCGGCATAGGTCATGAAGTGCTTGAGGCCTGTCCAGTTCCAGAAGAGTTCGATGTAGCGCACGCCCTGAGCAGCCGTGCGTTCAAGGTGCTCGAGCGTAATGCGCTTTAAATATTCGGGTTTCCTGAGGATCGACGATTCCAGTGCGCGGAAGATGCGCAGCACCCCCACGGGCTTTTCACCGCGGGTGTAAAAGCCTTCGATTTCAGCCATGGAAATCGGAGCGCCGGCATCGCGGACAAGGTCAATGAAGGTTTCCCGGCTCGTCGTGCCGAGAAGATGACAGTGAAGTTCAGCCTTTGGAAAAGCGGAAAAAAAGGCGAGCTGTTTGGCGGTGAGTTTGCGGGTGAAGGGGGAGTCTGGGACAAAGCCGGGGTTGGTGCTGCGCATGCTAGTCATTCTTTTGAGTGTTGGGAGGCACAATCTATAGACGAACGTTTCCGTTTGGTCAAGGCCCCGGGTAAACGATTACGCGCTTCATGATTTCTCCGTACTTGAGACTCAAGTCAATTTGCGAGAGAATCGCCGCTTTCCTTTTTTCGTCGTGCGCGGAGCGCTCTTGACCCCGCCCGGCACGATTCCTCCAACGTACTGCCCGAACGCCGTCATGTTCGCCACTATTTTCGCCATTCTCATCCTCGTGCTCGCCGGCTGGGCGATTGCCAAAAACTACGATGCCAAAGTCGTGCTCTTTGCGGCCGGCTTCCTCTTGATGTACGCCGCGCTCATCATGGGGAGTGACGTTTTGGTGGGCAAAGATGCCTCCGGACTTGCTTGGGCGGATCCCTTCAAGGCCGTCAAGGATCTTTTCATCAAGCAGTACGCCAACGCGGGTCTCATCATCCTGACGCTTTTTGGCTTTGCTGCCTACATGTCCAAAATCGGCGCCAACGACAAGGTGATTGAACTCCTGAGCCGCCCGCTCGCTGCCGTGAAGTCTCCTTACATCCTGGTGCCCTTGGTGTTCTGGCTGGGGACGCTCCTCTCCATCATCATCCCGAGCGCTGCGTCGCTTGCCGTAATTCTGATGGCAACGCTCTATCCGGTGCTTAAAGCCGCCAAGATGACGCCTCTCACCGCTGCCGGCGTCATTGCCACAACGGCAACCATTGTGCCGACGCCTTTGGGCGGAGACAATGTAGTCGCAGCCCGAGTGCTCGGCTTTGATCATGTGGTCGACTATGTCTTTTACCATCACGCCGTGATCTCCATTCCGGCGATCATCGTGATGGGCATCGTGCATTATTTCTGGCAGAAGCACCTCGACCGCACCGAAGGCGCAATCAATGCGGCGGTAGATGAGTCGGAACTCCGCCAAGTCAATGCTGACGCGCCCGCGTGGTATGCCGTTTTCCCCGTGCTGCCGCTCGGACTCACGATCTTCTTCTGGGCCTTCTTCAAGCACGCGAAGGTCGGGCTCGTTGAAATCACGCTCTTTTCCTTTGCGCTCGCCTTCATTGCGGAAACCATCCGCCGCCGCGACGTCAAAGCCGCCATGAAGGACGTGTCGACTTTTTTCAACGGCATGGGCGACGGCTTCTCGAAAGTGGTGGTGCTCATCGTCGCAGCCTCGACGATGGTGGCCGGCTTGAAGGCCATGGGACTCATCGATGCCATCTCCGGTCTGGTCACGGGTGTAGAAAATGCCGGCGCCGGTCTGATGCTCGTTTTTTCCGGCATCACCGCACTCATCACATTCGTGAGCGGCTCGGGCAACGCGGTTTTCTATTCCTTCATTGAACTCATTCCGCAAATCGCCGACAAAGCGGGTATCGACCCGATTATGGTTGCACTCCCCATGCAGCTCACCTCCAACGTCATCCGCGCGGCTTCGCCCGTAGCTGCCGTAGTGATCATCGTTGCTGCCGTGGTGAAGGTGAACCCGCTCATGGTGGTGAAGCGCACCTGCGTGCCGCTCCTTTCGGGGTTCGCCGCTGTCCTTCTCCTCTCGCTCATTCGCTACGCGTGAAACTTTAAGGAATCCGAGCTTCGTGCATACTTTCGTGCGAAGCTCGGCTGCCCCGAAAACTGCAGCCAGCAATCCTTTTTGCCGCCGTCCGATAGAGCGCCCCTCAATCGCAACATTGCGATTTTCAATGAATGCACAAGATCCTTCACGAATTGTCGGGCAGGATCCGGAACAACTTCAGAGACAACTCAATCGTCCGACAGAGCGCCGGAATAGGGGGAGCTGAGATCTTTTGCGGATACCGAAAGATACCGAGCTCCCTTTAAAATAAGTCCTTTCGCAGCCGCCCTGCTGAATCCGCCGTCAGCAGGGCGCTTGCTTTCTTTTGCGCTCTTATCTTTCGCTTATGAGCAGAACTCGTAAATTAGACATGCTCAGCGGATCCATCTGGGACAAGATGATCCTCTTTGCGCTGCCGCTCGCTTTTACCGGCGTGCTCCAGCAGCTCTACAACGCCGCCGACGTCGCCGTACTCGGGCACTTTGTATCAGACGAGGCCATGGCGGCCGTGGGCAACAACGTCCCGATCATCGGATTAATCGTGAGTCTTTGTATGGGACTCGCGCTCGGCGCAAATGTGGTGGTCGCTCAAGCCTTAGGCATGCGCGATGAAGAGCGGGCGAGCAGGGGCGTTCACACGGCTTTTTATGTGGCGGTTGTCTTCGGCGTGGTCATGGCGATCGCGGGCGAAATCGGAGCGGACTGGATCATCGCCTGCCTTGAAGTGCCCGAATCGGTGCAGGCCGATTCTGAACTTTACCTGCGGGTCTACCTGCTGGGCATGCCCTTCATTGCGGTCTACAACTTTTTGGCCGCTGTTTATCGCAGTCAAGGGGATACGCAAACGCCGCTTTGGGCGCTCTGCTTTGCCACGATTTTCAATATCGCCGGCAATCTCTTTTTTGTGTTGGTCTGCGACATGGGCACTGGGGGCGTGGCCTTTGCCACCGTTCTCGCCAATGCGCTTGCCGCGGGGATTCTTTTCTGGCGCGAATGCCGCATGACGGGACCGCTCAGACTTGAACTTCGCCGGCTTCTGAAGCCAGACGCCGTGTCGTTGCGTTCGATCATCCGCATCGGCTGGCCCGCGGGCGTTCAGGGGGCGGTCTTTTCGTTCTCTAACCTCATCATTCAGGCGGCCATCAACAGCCTGGGAGCGGACGTGATGGCGGGTTCAGTAGCCGCATTCACGATTGAGATCAATGTGTACTGCTTTATCAACGCGTTCGGTCTGGCGGCAACAACCTTCGTGAGTCAGAACTACGGCGCGGGCAATCTGGCGCGCTGCAGAAGGGCTACCTGGGTGTCAATGGGGCTTAATTTCTGTGCTTCCGTGATGATGATCGCGGTTGTGCTCATTTTCGAACGAAGCATCCTCGGCCTCTTTACGCACAGTGAAGCCGTGATGGAAATTGCCATTACACGCATTCTCCTCGTCGTGCTGGCCGAACCCATCAGCGTGGTGATGGAAACCGTTTCGGATGCGATGCGCGGCTACGGCTATTCCATGCCGCCCGCGATGGTGACGCTCTTTTGCATCTGCTCGATCCGCATCGTCTGGGTCTATACGGTGTTCGCCGCTGATCCGACGTTTGATACGCTCATGATCGTTTATCCCATCAGCTGGGTCGTGACGACCGCAGCACTCACCTGGCTCTATTTCCGCCATCAAAAGATGCTGACGGCTAAGCATGCGCATTCGCCGGCAAGCTCCCCAGAAGCATTGCCCTTTACGGATTAGCCGCAGCGTTCAGACTGAGAGCAAAAGCGCCTTCAGCCGCATCGACTGAAGGCGCTTAAACTGAAATCTAAAAGATTTCAAAAATCACAAGCCTGATAGGCCGCTTCATCAGAACACGTAACGTGCGCCGACGGAGTAGTGATAGTCCTCCTGATAATCAGACCCGTTGGCACGCGTGAGCGACCCATAGAAGGAGAGGTTGTTCGTCGTGTTGAACTGCGCGCCGATCCCGTACGAGAACCAAGTGCCGCCCAGGTCTTCCTTGAGCTTCTGATCCTGTGCGCCTGCTTTCGAAGCGGTGGCTTCTGTGTCGCCCAAGAAGTCATGGTTGACCGAAGCCGTCAGATAGATCGATCCGCGGTTATCAGCGAAGTTCGCGCCGGCCTGGAAGCCAATGCGGGCAATCAACGTATCGAAATCGTCCTGAGAAACCTTCATGCCGTTGCTGCCGCTGTAGTCGTCGCCGAATACACGGCCGTAGGCGAGTTCAGCCTGCGGCGTGACATAGAAGATCTGCGAAAGATCAAAGCGGTGACCAACCTCCGCGGACAAGCCAACCGCCGTGTTGTCATAGGATGCCTTGAACGGCGTGACGGTTGAAACATCAATATCGGTGCTGATCCGTCCGACACGGCCGATCAAATCGAGATAGCTGCCGGTAGGAAGAACTGCCGTGCCGTAGACGGAAAGGGTGTAGCCGTCGCTGTCAGCGCTGCCGTTCGAGAAGTCCGTTGAATTGTCGGTATAGGCAAATGCGGCGCCGAAAATCCAGGAGTCTCCCACCTTGGCATCACCGCCCACCTGAATCGTGTTGTTGGTGAACTTCGTGGAAACGGAGTCAGAAACCTTAGCGTCCGTACCGTAGACACGAGCCCAAGCACCCAGTGCACCGTTTTGGCTGCGCACATCGCCGAGGCGTTCGCTCAAGTGATTAACTTCATAGCGCCACTGAGCAAGGTTCGCGGCATTGGCATGGGTCACTGCCGTCAAAGTCGGCGACAGGCATGAACCCTGATAGGAAACGTCCCCCGTAGCGGCATCGTATGTCCAGGCTCCCGTCATGTCGCTGGCCTCGCCGCCGACAAAGTTATCTTTGAGCTTGTCGGCAGCGTTGCCGCCGATGATCGTATTAAGCGCCTCTGTAACTTTCTCCGCTGAACCCAGCTTTTCGGTGACGGAAGCGCCGGCTTCGAGCTTGAGATCGCCCGTCAGCGATTCAACCTTTACGCCATCTTTTTCAGTGGTATTGAAGGTAAGTTTTGAATTGGAGGCATCCAGAGTGTCGACATGGAAAGTGCCGGCAGTCTGATGGATATCCTGATTCGTAAATGTTGCTCTTCCGGCGATGGTGACATTGCCGTTCAAGGTAGTGTTGGCGGTCTGTGAGTCAGTTTTGTTTGCCAGCGTCAGAGAGCTGCCTTTATCAAAATTGAGTGCACTTTTATCACCCGAAACGATCAGAGTGTCAGCCTTAATGGA
>CDYG01005840.1_pt1 | contig 30513 bp, 42 predicted proteins | sample 554931 | NCBI WGS metagenome assembly CDYG01 (sample SAMEA3182055, study PRJEB8094) | gut metagenome | biome: human; feature: gut; material: Stool; isolation source: human stools | place: Canada | collected 2012-11-13
ATGAAAATCCGCACCTACCAGATGCATAACTAATGGCGTCTGCTTGAGCATGAGTACCGGCTGACTGGGTTTAGTTTGCATCTGATCGATCTGGTCGCTCCAAGCAGCCACCTCCTGTGCCAACTTATCCTCTGGACTCAACACATTGACCTGTTCGAGGTGGGAGCCGGCCTGGGGCTCTGCCAAAATCGACGGCATGATCTGTCCAATCCGCTCAATTGGAAGTCCAGAGCGCTGAGCGAGTAACGTCACCATGGACGCACCAAGTCGAGCCTGCGTGAGAACTTCCGCCTTTTGAAAATGTGGGGCGACAGTATGAATCTGTGCGGCAAGCATTTTTTCGATACGTGAGCTCTCCTGACGCCACTGTCGGTTTTCGACAGAATCTAAGAACCGATCGGCAAGTTTCTGCTCACTGCCATCGAAAGAGGCCTTCACGATCTGCTTCATGAGATCCTTGCGAGCCTGATCAACCTTGATTAGATCTGCCACACTCAAGGCATCCGGAGCAAGACGAACATGATCTGTAAGACGCTGTCCGAGCGGTGTACTTGCGAATTTAGTAGCGTACTCAGAGGTCGACACCTCAACATCGACTCCCAGATCGGCAGCAGCTTCAACCTGATCTGCGACTTCTGGCGCAATCTGCCGTAGATCAGTCATAGAGACGTTTTGATCAATCATTGCCTGACGGAACTCTGCTCCGTCAATGTAAGTGGTCGGCGCTCCTGCTGCATCTGCCTGACGAGCGATTAATGCCTGAATCTTGTTTGGAGCCGTCTGAATAGACTCCATCTGCGGCACAGCCTGTGCTGCTGTCTCAAAGAATTCTTTTGTTTGGTTTGCACGATGTACCTTATGTGCGCCAACGCCGACTGCAGCACCACCACCCAAAGCGCCAAGTACTGCCGTAGCCTGCAGCGTCTTCCAAGCGATTTCAGACAATCGATCAAAGAGTGCCTCTCCATTCACTGCATCAAAGTTTCCATTGGCATAAAGGCGAGCTATCTCTTCGGACGCCATATTCACGCCTTCCTGCATGACTTCAGTTGCGACCTCTTCACCAACACCTCCTGCATAGGCCAATGCCGCATGCTTCAGAACTGTTCCCATCGTCGGCGTGGCAAGTGCGGCATTCACGGTCTTTGCCCCATACTTTGTCATCAAGGTACCAAGCAGAGGCTTGGCGGCGGAGCCAAGCACCTTTATGCCAACCATTTCTATAAGAGAGTTGACAGCCCCTGCTCCAGTCGACAACCAACGTGCAACAGCCGGATCAACCTTAGCCATATACATGTCACGGTAAGAAGACCCTGCTTCGACATCAAAAGTGGACTGTGTTGCTGCACCAAGCGCTGACCCGCCGACAAGACCTGCCACAGTGCCAATACCAGGAATGACGGAAGCAGACATACCTCCGACCGCTGCACCTTTGGCCGCTCCTTCAATACCACTTCCCGAGAACATTGAAGAAACCATTTGACCAACTACAACAGCAGCCTCATAAATGGCATTTCCTTCGGCGTCTCCCGTAAGGGTTTTCATTTCCGACTCGAGCCGACGATCCTCACTGAGGAGATGTTCATCAATCCGCGTGAAGCCTTGACGCGCACGATTCCAAAGAAGTCCTTGTTCTGTCTGAAGCGTGCCAACTTTGTACCAATCACCAAGATGTCCAACGGTGTCAGACAAATAGTCACCAGGTCTCTTTACGAGCTGAATACGTTCGTCAAGTTCTTCATCCCCAGTGGATTCATCGTCGCCAAGACGCAGTGGCTTTTCACGGCTGAATGTTCCAGAAGGTTTGGTGTGCGGATCAATTTCAGATTTCCATGACTGTGCCGATCCGAGCTTCCCAAACTGCTTCTCCATCAGTGCCAGCGGTTTCAGATCATTTTTGAAGATTGGCGCTTCAAGTGGGTTCTCCTGAAAATAACGACTCGAGGTCGGCAAATCTGCAAGCAACGTTTCGGTCTGTTCGCGCTGCAGGCGTTTCTCTTCTCGATCAAGGTTGAGTTCTACCTCAAGCTGTGAACGGTTGTAGTGCTCAGCAAGCGCCGCCACACGAATAGCCTTTTGCGAATCGCCGCGATCAAGTGCATCTGCCGCCATGCGACGAATTTCGTACTGATCATCAAAGTAGTTCCATTCCGGTTGTTCAATCGGAAGATCTTGCGCAGCATCCACAGTTGGCCCTGACGGCTCGGCCGCATTCGTTTGTGCTGTGAAGTCGCCAATCTGTTCAGGAAGCGTCACGCCTGTTGGCACCTCCGCGGAGACAGGAGTGACGTTAGTAGATTCTGCAGTGCTGCCGGGAACGGTAATCTGAGCCATTACTTTGCCTTCTGAGGATTCTGAAAAATGATGGCCGCGCACATGTTCGATATATCTTCATTAGTGATCTGTGCGTTCGACGCATATTTGGATGCCTTACGGTGCTTCTCAAGCTCCCTCAAGGCTTGAGCCATCACTTCTGGCGGCCATCCATAGCCACGGCGCAACGCATCGGCCACGGCTTTTTGTTCCTTCGACAGTGAATCAAGCTGAATGCCAAATTTTTTGAGAACGAATGTCTTGTTGTCAGCATCAGACCCAGACACTTTGTAAGCACCACGGAAAAGCCCCGAAGCAATATCCGTTACTGCACCGGAATTGATCGCCTCAAAGGCATAAGGATCATCAGAGAACCATCCAGAACCCTCCAGCCTAGATACGATCCCCGCTTTGCCGCGCTCAAGAACATCTCGTGGTATGACACCTTTCTGATACTGTTGCGCCTGATAATCGAACCATTCGCCAGCCGCATTTAAAACCTCCGGCCAACGTGCTTTCAGTTTTTTATTTGCCTTCACTAACGATTTCACGTCGCTCAGGTAAGCCTTTCGGTCTTCATTCGATAACTGTTCCTGAGTTCGCTTAAGCCCTTTTAAATCAGTAGGGCTGATTCGATCAGCAAAAGAATTCAAATTGAGATTGGCAAATCTTTCTGGATCCTGAGCAGACATGCGTTCTAACATCCCCCATGTCGTCATATCTGTTTTTACAGATTCCCCACGTTCAAGCTTGCCAATATAAGTATTCAGTGACAGGTATCCCTTAGGATCAAGTTCGCGAAGATCTTCCATCAAGGTGGTCGGAATCGTCACTTCCTCACCTTTCGAAACTTTGTCCGCTACGAAATTCCAAACCGCATCCGTGATCTCTGAGAGACGCTCTTTTTTGATTGCATCCTCAAGGGCGTAGTGTTTCTTCACGATTCTCTCTACACCAGCACGAGATTTTTCATCCTGACCAGCCACTGCTTTAAGGGCTTCTGACTCCGAATTAGCCGACTTCAGAATGCTCGCCGCGATTCGCCTTTCCTTTTGATCCTGAAGCCCTGCTCGGACATACTTATCAGCCTGCGCGATTTGGTCGGCCGACATCTCATCCCGATGCGCCGACAGATATGCTTTTGCCTCCGTAGGAGACAGATCGTCAACCATCTTGGAGATACGCATGGCATGAATCGGCCCCATATATTTAGCCATGTCGACCGTCTTGCCGCTAATTCGTGCAACTGTCAAAGCGGCGTCACGAACAACAGCCTCTCCTGAAGCTTGCAATTCGGGATCGTCCGAAAGCGCCTGAGTCATACCCAAACGGAATTGCGCCTGAGCCTGATCCACTTGATAGACCTGTGCTTGTTTGAACTCCCAAGAGCCAACATCACTTCTCAATTTGGCTGACGCATCCTGAAAGTAAGCATCCAATGCGGCACGCTGCCGTGGATTCCCTGCCTTCAAACGAATCGCATCGTATGTCTCTTTGAAATTTGCACTCACCTCATCCGTAAGACTCTTCCCATCCGGACGTTCAAGAGCATTAATCCCTAACAGGGTTTGATAGCCAGAATCTTTGTTGTAACGAAGATCAAGGCGCTTCTCTTCGAGCTGAGTAATCAAATCCTTGGCGCGAACCTGATCAAGTTCGCTCTGCCACTTGTCCACAGTCTGAGAGAATTTGTCGAACCTCTCTACTACGCTCTGTGCCAATGCGTCCTGTGAAAACTCTGTTTTAGGAGCCGCTTGAAGACCTCCCATGTTTTCCGTCGAACCAATAGCAACATTGATACTGAATGGATTTTTCGGAACAGTAATAGCCATATCTGCTCCTTATTTAGCGGCGCTCATGCCGCCGGCCGCTTTGCCGGCACCCTTGCCAAAGAAGGAGCCAAAGTTCTGCCAGGTACTTCCGCTCATACCACCGCCTTTTCCGCCACCAGACATGCTTCCCATCATGTCGGAGGATTCCATTGCGCTTCGTACCATCGTCGTAATCGCTGCTGCCCAAGGTGTGATGGATTTCTGCGCAGAGCGAACAGCCAAAGCCTTATTTGAGACGCCTACGGCAGCACGGCGGTATCCGAAAGACTGCGCGACGGCATTCGCCATGATCTGATTGACCTGAATCTCCTTCGAGATGTCGTAATCCGTTAAAACTTCTGCGCTTGAACCCTGAGCCCCAACACGCACACCATGTGCGGCCATGGAAGTTCGAGCCGAGGACTTCTGCTGTCCGGTTTGGAAGGAAATTGCTGAAGCTTGCTGCATGCCTGCACGCATGGCATCATCCGCGGCCGTCTGATACGTTCGCGCCTGCATATCCAGAAGCTCGGCTTGCATGCCAAGAATCGCCTTCTGCTGCTTTGCTTTGCGATAAGAGAGAAACGGGCCAAGCGTATCTTTAACGCCCTGATAACCGATTTTCATCCCCTGGACAAAGTTGTTGAAGTTCGGCATGCTCTTGATGCCTTCACCAATGGAATTGGTCGCTTCAACTTGCGTCATGCCTTTCGTGGCCGAAGACTGCTGCTGCCCCATTGATGTTTGAACAGGGGCATTCCAGGAATACGATCCGGCTCCAGATCGAAAAGTCCCATACGAGTCCCATGGTGATGATCGGTAGACATCAACGTTTAGGAAGCTCAGCGAACCTCTGTTTTCATTCATAGAAAATACCTCTCGAGATGCTCGAAAGGTACTTCCCTACCAGCTCGCTTTATGAACGCCGAAAAATCAAGCCGAGATAATCCCGGTGACCGCCTGTATTGTTACAGGCAGAGGATCCTCCTGTCTAACGCAGATCTGACCGGAATCTGTCCATGACGGTTTGAGCTGCAATGGAATTTCTCCAGTCACAAGTTCAGCGGGATCTCCTGGTTGTTCTGCCTTACGCTGTTTGTATTCAACCATAGCAATATCATCAAAAGAATGGCCAGCTTGAATCCCTGAGGACCGGTAGACTCGTAGATAGACCTTCGTCACATTCTTCTGCCGAGCAGAGCCATAACTCGAATCGTTCAGGACGCAAGGGAGAGTCTTCAGATCACTGGTATATGGCAGTCCTACATGAACAACAGACGCTGGGACTTCAAGGTTAACTCTTCCATCGCTGACTATTTGTTGAGGAAGCACAGCACCGTCTGCCAGAATTGATACGGTTTTACCTTCAAGCCACGTTAACCCACTAACAATCGTCGTTGGATTTCCTCGGTATGTTCCTCCGCAATCAACAAAGAAGGCGTCAGACTGACTGTCAAAGTTACGCTTCGCCATACGTTCAATGAAGCGTTGATTGTCTCGACGAACAACGCAGTAAAGGACATCCTCATCACCTTCGGCAACACAGGCACAGCTCTCAAAGGCGCCGTCTGTCTGATGTTGGTGCCATGCCCCAACTCCCTCAGAAGCAATGTACGTAAGCCCTAGGAGTGTGCCGTCTGAAGAAACGAACCAAAGCATCGGTACAGGTGCTTTTGAGAAGGTTTGGTCCTGTATCGTTTTGAAGTCGAAAAGATGAGGTGCACGCAGACAGAGATCAGATGTAACAAACCCACCGGCCTGATACTGATATGCAAATTCGCGAACATGACCACCTCGAGCCGCACAATAGATAAGATTATTGTTGACCATTACTGGCTGCACGTTGGAGGCACCTTCAGCCGCCTGTGTTCGAGCACTGAAGGACGTCGGTGTGAGAGAGTCGGAGTTAAGAGAGTCAATGCGAACTTCAGCACCAGATGTCAGCAGTAGAAGTTGCGACAATGGAATGATGTGCCGAATCTGATTGAACTGAGTGACAGCAATCGCATAGGAAATACGATCTTCATCACGAGTTGGTAACGAATAGGAAAAATCAGATTCAGTTGCGGAACGAGACATCACAATGCGTTGGGGATCATTACGCATACCCGCAAAGCACCGGCGCTGTTCGAAATAGCCAACCGCAGCCGGATAGTCTCCGGCATCGCCGACCTGTAAGCGAATAGAAGCGCCTGCGCCACTCGCCGAATAAATGTGAGCTTGAGGATTCGTGTAACCACGCCCGCCACTCCGTACCGTTGCAGAAACAATCTTCCCATCAGCGACGCCGAGCGTAACCTCACCACCAAATCCGGTGGTGTCAGTGATATTACACGTAGGTGATTCAACAACTTCTAGGGGAATAAGAATTCGGTCGTACCACCAATCTTTAGAGCGCGCAAAATCAAAGCGAATTCTTAAATACGGCTTTTTGTAATTCGTCCCAGAATTATTCACGGTAATGCTTGTAATTTTTACTGTATATCGATATTCAGTATATGTCTCATCCGACGTATATCCTTCTCTAGATTCCGTTGATCTCGTGAATTCCCAAGAAACATCAGCCCCAGAACCAGGCCCATTTTCTTTTGGATGGTCGCCGTCGACAATTGCAATCTCTGGGTTCATTAGAGACCCAGAGAAAGATCCAGATTCCCACCCAGACTGAATGATCAGAGCCCCATCCTTATACGTGATACTGGGATTGAAATGGTGTCCAGCTTCATCATGTTTAAATTTGTACCTGTCAGTCTTGCACTTGTCCTTGAACATCTCTAGGAAATTCTTAGGCAGCGGGGCGATCCCCGCAGGCCAATAACCAGATCCGCCACTCGTAACCGTTGCACTGATAATGCCCTTTGTTTGTTTGAAGACGTCGTCATAACGACGTGGAGTAATGCTCGTATCAGCTTTGATATTGTCATCAATGATGGATGTTCCATCCGTATCGCCGATATAACCGTAAAGTCCTCCCTGATTCTTGTAGACACGATACCAAGATGCCCCCGCAACCGCATTCCAACTGATCTTGACCGTCGTACCGTATGCATAAAGATTGGCCACAACAGGCACAGATTTTGAAGCCTCACTTTCTGCTGTTTTATCTGCATTGAGCGACGAAACCCGATACTCAAACGTGTAGTTGTTTTCATTCTTATCATCTGCAGCCTTTGCATTTCGTTCTGCTTTTACCCCCGTTGGCGCAGAAAGCGTTGGGTTGAAGCTCAATTTCTCGATACGCCAATCGGTGAGACTGTATCGACGCAGTTCGACAGGTGCATACGCAGGATGCACAAGCGTCACAACGTCAGCAGACTGCACATAATGAACATCAAAAACATCGTCTGCTGTCCACGGCGTCTTAATTTCGTATGGCTCATCGCCATTCATAAGAGTCTTGCCTTGAGTATGAAAACGGGCGTATTTATCTCCAAGTTCAATGACCATCGTCTGGTCACTATTGAACGTAAAGGGAATCAATCGACACTTTTTGTTCGAGTATTTTGCGTGATTGACATAGGCAAAACCCGCGCGATTCTCCACCGGTCCTTGCGGAAGAACAACAAAATTCCGGCAAATTTCAAGCCCAGCTTGATACTTCGCGTCGTCAATACGTCCGTACATTTGCGGGGAAATCTCCCCGCCAGTAAACGACCTCTGCAGGACCTTAGTTGAAGCCATAAACACCTCCGTCCTGATCGGTGTCAGGCATGAAGACCGTTCGCGCATGTGAACGGCGATTGTTGTTGCGTGCATCAGCTTGCATAGCTTTGCCTAAAGCCTCTTCATAGAGCTTCATGTAATTCGCTGCCATAGTGGCTCCTGAAGAACCTGCGATCATAGGACCGGCGAGATAAGAGGCAAGCAGCCAAGAAAGGGCATCGCAGAAATCTGTAGGGAATGCCTGCGAAGGGACTTCGTCTGACACATAACGAAGCCAAATTGACGGTTCTCTGCAAATAATCACACGAGCATTTTGGAAATTTTCAACGGTGTACTCCGTCAGGCCGCCTCGTGATCGAGATGCGCCTGGAATATGCACACTCAAGAGGTTCAAACAGTCTGTTGGGAGCATGAAGGCATGTTCATCTCCTCCAAGAGGCTCCGTTAAAAGTTCTGCTGGAGTCTTGCGCTTGACGGCGAAGCTCCATGGATATTCACGCAGGATTTTGTCCTTGCAGATCGGATAGAAACGCGCACAGTGGTCGGCCTGCGCTGACCCTTCTGGAGGATCAATCGAAGTAAGAGTCGCCTCATCACCTAATCGAGCAAGAGCAACATTGCAGATATCGACTTCAGTAGCCATAGGATCCTCGTAAAACCAACAAAAACGGGGGCCGTAGCCCCCGAGATAAAAGGATCACCTCCTTTCAGACATTCGCTGCGAAGTCGCTAATACGAGCACCGCGTGGCGACGGAGCCTGCAGTGTGATGCCGCAAGTAACATTGCCTTTGAGTGTGCCGGACGTCGCCGCGTTATAGACAGCTTTAAGGTAACGCGAACATGCTTGAGGAAGACGGATGTTCACACCGGCCCCGGCCGTGGTATCAGTGACCGCCGCCGAAGCAACATCAACGAATGTCGTACCATCAACAGATCCCTGAATGGTGACCTTGACGCAACCATGCGTATCTGTATCAAAACGAGCAACAACGAAAAGCTCGTGTTCTGCAACACCAGCCTTACCGATATCGAGAACATTGGTTCCGGTTGCAGAAGCTCCTGAAAGTTTCTGAGTATCCGAGAAGAGAGATTGAGTATCAAGACGCATGAGGCACCTCCTTACTTGATCTGCGCTTCGGTTGTGCTGATCGAATCGGAAACTTCGATCGGAATGTTGAAGAAGAGCGAGCGGAACTGATCTGCAGCTTCAACGATCTTGACAGCGTTGGAGCTCTTCTCCAAGGCGGCAATTTCGAGTGCCGTCTTGACCTCTTCGCAGCAAAACATGTGTACGTTAGTCGACAGGTCGGCTGGAATCTTGTTCTTTGCACGAATGAGGGTTTTAACCAGAACGTCCGAAGTGAACGTGCCGGTGCCGCCGACAAGGTCGGAGATCTTGATATTCGCGACGCGCACAACTCCTCGCCAATCTTCTAAGGCCGTGCCAGCCTGCCACTTATAGTGGTCACGGTAAACCTCATACATGGAGCCATCGGGGAGAGTCTTGGTTTCTTGCCCCTTGTCTGTATGCTGCAGACCAATCTTTGATCCCTTCGGATAGATGCCAAAGAACTGATCAAGCGAGATGATGAAGATCGATGTGAGATCGTCACCCGTACCGCCAGCATCGATTACGTGCTGTGCTGCCAGAGCACGTTTCGCCCCAGGCAACTGGTTGTAACGTGCAGAAATACCCATAAAACGATCCGGATTGATGTCCGTATCGCCATAGAAAATGGTTTCCGCCATCGTATTACCCATGCCCTGAAAGAATGGCGTCTGTTCAGACAAACGCCATTGAGCAGTGTTGCCGTTGACGTCGGCTAGATCCTTGTCGACCTCGGCATACATTTCGATGTTGCCGCAAGTATCCGTAACCTGTGCAGTCGTGGACTTCTGCGGTTGGACGCCCTGATAGAGCTTGCGGAACGTCGGCTCAGGAATACCCGTCCGGATTCCGTGCAGATAACCGTCGGTTTTGTTGCATTCTTTCCAACGCAACAGCTTCAAAATTGGATCGCGCTTAGAAAGCACTTCCGCAATCGGAATAATGTGACCTTCCTGATCAAGGCGGGAAGCCAGATCAACGAGGGTCGGATACTGAGCAACTGGCATGTAGCCTCCTTAGTTCATATTTGAGTTGTAAAAAAACGCCCTAGCCGGATCGGTCGGTGCTGCCGATGACTTCCCCTTCACAACGACGTCGTTGCCGAGAGCTCGGCCGATGTCGCGAAAAGCTCTAATCACTCCCGGATGTTTGTTGAGATGAAGGAACGTAAAGACCTTTTGAGTCTCTTTATCGAGCATTCCGAACGCGCGATTTGCATCAGCGAGCGTCTGCTTCCAGTTGCCCTGCCCGATGTCAGGATCAGCCTTAGCTGCCGCGAGAAATTGAGCACCGAGAGCGTCGCGTTGTTCTGCCTGACGTTGTTCAAGGAGCGGAGACATGCGCTCCACAATCGTTGAAAACGTTTTTTGCGAAAGATTGAGCTCTTTGCAAACTTCGCTCAGTCCATGAGCCGCACCCTCGTCCAACTTAAAACCTTCCGGCAGATTGAGGTTCTCAGTGCTGTAGCCGCCTTCCGGCGAACCCAGCACATCAACACCAACATCATCTTTGTGCTCATCTGCACCATCCCCATTTGGAATACCCATACCGCTATCTGAATCAGCGGCGGCGTCGGGAGCTAGTTCAGCCGTCCCCGCGGGCGGCGAATGGGGTGTGCCCGAGTCTGCGGGAGCAGCCGCCGTCGGCGTTTCCTCCGATGTCGATGCGGCTGGAGCTGCAGTGGGTTCATCCATTTCGATGTTCCTTTTCCATTAATTCAAGTAACTCTGGACAAGCGGTTTCGACTCGAGCCCGAACAGCAAGACCGATGTCGCGCTGACCAGAAGCAATCGCCATAGCCAACGGCTGAAGCGAAGTAACGCTCTTCGACATCGAACAAAGTTCGAAGATCCAGAAAAAGGCTCTGCGTCCGCTCTTTGTTCCCATCACAACCTTGAGATCCTGAAGAAGCTGCTTTTCGGCATCCTTGCGCCGTTTCGCACGCTCCTCTTCGATCTCAGGATCAAGTGGATCGAAGTCGTCATCGTGTTCGGGATTCATGGTGCCCTCGAGAGTAGAGGCTTTATGGACACTCATCACAACACCCCCTGTACAGCGGCTTGCTGCAAACCGGCAGAATTGACAGCTTGCCCCAGGTTTTTAAGAACATCTGCCTGATTCATGGCCTGCTGCTGCATTGCGGCTTGTTGTTGCACCTGTGTTCTCTGCTGCCGAATGAGTGCGAGGTTCTTACCTGCAACGATCATGGATGGAGGAACACCGTTCATTGATGAGATTTTGTCAACAGCAATGTCCGCATCGAGCTTGTCCAAGACATCCGGTTTCATCTGAGCAATCAAACCTATTTCTTGAATTGTTTTAGTGATGCCTTGAGCGTCTGCAGTGCGCTGTGCCTCAGCAAGCACGGAGATGTACTCGACAGAGAGCTGCTGCCCTTGAAGCATTTCGGGCGGCGGCGGCAACAAATCGTCTTCGATCATGAAACCGAAAGCCGTAGCGACCAACGGATCTAGCATTTCGGAGTGCAAGCGCTCGAGTACAGGGCCAAGCATCATGGACTTTTCCTGCTGCAGCGCAGCAACTTCGGTCGCTGTTCTCTGATCTCCGGCCGATGCAGCGATCATTTGGAAGATGTTGACGTAAAAAAAGCTCTGAAGCTGCTGCTGCCGACGAGCAATGAGTGCCTCAAGGGAATCCACAGAAAGACCTCGCAGATCCCATGCGGGACGAACCAACTGCGCATCGTTCGGACCGACGGGGATCAAACCGCCGGGCTGAAGAAGTTGATCAAGCTGACCGGTGTAAGTCATGGGATAGACCATTGCCGGATTTGTGCTCTTATCGACGAGTGTTGCCTCTCGAGTCGCGAGTCGTTGCAGCGACTTCGAGAACGACAGTGCTAGCGAACCGGGACCATGACCATAAACAGAGTTGGCATATGTCATCCAGCGCGGACAAAGCGCGGGGAATTCATCGAATCCCGCCTCAGACAGAATCTTCTTGTCAGCTCCTTCTTCAAAGTAAATAGAGCGCCACGGTTTATTGAGACCGTCTCGCTTGTGATCGTCGCGATCGAACCGAGGTTCGATGGCATGAATCACATCAACACGATGGAACGGATCGGTTCGATAGAACGAACTCACATCAGCACTTACGGCATCAATACCCCACTGATCGACGAGCTGTTTGGCCGTCATGCTCAATCGCCGATACATGGTATCAATGCGCCCGTAGGCGTCATCGGCCAACCAATACTCACCAATCGTCAAGTTCTGCAGGGCAATGGTATCTGTCGGATGCCGTCGACAAATCGTGCATGCAGTGCCGAAAACCGGCAACTCAATGTAGGATTTATGCAGAGCTGAATAAACCTCTGATTTTGCAAATAACAGAAGCATCTGCTTCTGAACGTCGTCAAGCCATTGCCGAACATCGGGTTCTTCATCCAGCTTCGGATCTTTGGTAGTGAGTTTCAACCAAGGCCTTGCGGGTGAAGAAACGCCAGAATAGAGCCCGGACGAAAGCATGTCGGCGTACTGGATTGGCGTTGGGTCTACGATCTTGCGATGACGTCGCCAGCCCTCATAGGGCTTCTCCCCCTCAAAAACCCCTGCCTGCGGCAAGATGAAATCACGGATATCTCGCCACAACGGCTCCCAAGTAGCCCTCTCTTCCTTGAGCTGACTAAAGCGCTCGAAAACTTTACGCGGTTCGACGCGAGCCATGTTTAGGCACCCAGAAGCGTGTTGCCCTTGCCAAGCCGATTTGGATCGACCGGAGCACCTTGAGCGCCCGAAAGCGAAGTATTGCCAAGACCGCTTGTTGTATTACCTTCAAGAAGCGCAGCAAGATCAGCCTGCTTCTGATTGGCCTTATTGCGCGCCTGATCTTCATTCTGCTGAGCCCTCTTTTCGGCCTCGAGCTGATCTTTGGCTAAATTTTCAGCACGGTCGTTCGCGCGCTTTTCCTGATACGAATCGTACAGCCCGAACAAACCGCCGGTAATCGCGCCCCAAACTGAGCTACCCATTAGAGCCTCCTGATGAAAGTGATGAGCGGGACGGGATACGAATCGGAGTGCCGCTTGGCAAGTGCCGTTGCGAGCGACGAACCAACGGCGCTTTGCCATTGAAAAGCAATGCAACCACGCTGCTTAGCCTCTCTCTCAGCAAGAACGATCAAACGACCACCGACACCTCGAGACCGATAGGCCTGCATGCAAAAGATCGTGTCGTTCGTTGCAAACAGTCCCGTTGTCTGGGGATGCACTGAGATAAAGACTGAACAGAGCCCCACCGGCCGCTCTCCATCGAAGGCCACAAGCGAAAAACTCAGACCAACAGCATCAAGCGCCTCATAAACGGCATCGTTTAGTGCCAGCGGGAATCCTTTCAGTCCGGATTCCACAAAGTTGTGCTGAATTAAATCCGTGCAGAGTTGTCTCGCTTGAAGCAATGACATCGTTTCGTATCTCATGCCGGCAGTGTCGAGGCACGACATGAGGCTTTATGGACGCGCTACATGCTGCGCCACTCATCGTCGAAAGCTCGTTCCGGATCATAAGGACGGCGGTTATTCAGCATCTTCGCAAGGCGTGGATCCATTTGTGGAGGTACTGGCGCCGCAAACGTCAAAGCCAGAGCGTCAGCCATGTCAGGTGAACGACCAATGCGTTCTTTGATCTTGTCTTTGGGTTCAAGGATCTTTGTGCCGCGGGTTGTAAAACCGTATGTAGGTGCGGCCAGATCGGCCTGCAGTATTTCGTCTGGAGGAATTGCTCCGCCCTTCTCCAGCCACTGCTTCATCTCCCACCACATTTCCATGCGGCGATTCTCGAAGATGTCTTTACGCGGCCCTTTACCGCCAAAGTAGACCTCGGCAACATTGAAACGCATTTGCCGGAGACGATCGATGACGCCGGTGCCTTCGCCTGCGTCAATGAAAACCTGTGCCGGGTTGTGCTGGGCGATCTGAATAGCAACACGGTCTGCGACTTCCATGTTGTCAAGCCCACGAATGACGATCGGCGGGAAAGCCACGAGCCCCTGCCGTCGAAATATCACGGTGGAATCAGAACCAAAGCGAGCGACGTCGACACCGAGCACAACGGGCGCAGACGAGTAATCACGCTCAGCGTAATGCCTGCCTGCAGCAGCTCGAACCGTGTCAATGCTGATCAAATTGTCATCTGACGCAGCATTGAAGTCGCACAGGAACTCCTGCCGGTACTCGTTCTCAGACATTTCCTTGCGCAGGCTATCGAGCTCCTTCTCTGGAATAACACGCGTTTGTTCAACACCGTAGACCATAGCCTTCCACTCTTTCTCGCCTTTAGCCTCTCGTGCTAGCGCTAAGTCATACATCTGGCTGAACAGATTGATGCCCTTCGGCGTTCCAATGAAGACTGCCCACCCCTTGCGGTCGGCTAAGGCCGGACGGATGATCTCGCCCCAAACTTCAGGCTTCATCTGCGCTACTTCATCCATCACTACGCCATCAAAATAAAGCCCTCGCAGAGCATCGGGGTTGTCCGCGCCAAAGATGCGAATCGTCGCTCTGTTGGGCAGGATGATCGATAGCTCGCCCTCGTTGATCTTGCAGTACGGTATCGGCGACGTGTAATGCTTGAGGTAGGACCACGCAATAGCCTTCGCCTGCACACGAAACGGTGCTATGTATGCGTAAAAACCACGCTCCTTGCCATCAACAATGGCGCGTTTAATTAAGTGATTGACCGCTAGAACCGTCTTCCCCATTCGACGATGCGCAACCAGAACACAGAAGCGATGGGCATCAAACCTCCGATGGATTTCGTCCTGAGGATAACGCGGCCAATATGGAATTTTGACAGCAGTCTCAGTCACGTCTCAGTGTCCTCTTTTTTAGCCGCGGCGGCCCGATCCCAATAGAGCCTCAAACCGCCTTCAATTTCTGACGCAACTTTCTCGACAGGCTTTTCGCCAACGGTATCGCGAATGGCAACAAATGCCTTGACATCACCGGCAAGTGCAGCTTCAAGCATGGACGCAACGACAGCCTCACCGTAAGTGCCTTCGCCCTCACACTGCTTCATGAGCGCAATTTCCAGAAGCTCTTTGAAGGTCTTACGTCGACGCCGGGAAACTCCAGATGCACGACCTGCCTTTTTCGCATTTCCTCGGCGTTCACTCGGCGTTCGTTTCGAATTTGGGATCAAATTGCTTTCGTTTGCCATCACACTTTCTTCCTCTTCCAATTTGTCGGAGTCTTGCCTCTGAGAACGCCATGACAAACAGCCCAAACGGTCGATTTGGGCATCTCCATCTTTATGGCAATACAAGCGACGGTAAAGCCGGCATCCCAAAGAGCAAGCACCTCATCAATTTCAGCATCGGTATAGATCGCTCTATGGTGATACTGACCAATGCTGTCCCCTTTAACGCCTACAGGCACCATTTCAGTTCTTCCGGAAGAACTTCGGCCACTGAGCTTTGACGACCAAGATTGCATTCTCAATTTCGCGGCGACGATCGAACGATCCTGGCTTGAACAGTTTTGCTCGATAGGCTGCATTGACGAGTTTTTGCACCGCGAGCGGCGGGAGGAACTTTGAGACGCCGAGTGGGACTGTGGGCGGAGGAGTACGTTCATTTGTTTCTTCTTTGTCATTCATTTGGCTCCTCCCAATCCAGTTCAATCAACAGTTTTCCGGGAGCTTCGTCTGGATGCCAAACCTGTTCTCGGAAATGGAAAAGATGGTCATTAACATTGAGTGCTTCAGCGATACCGTCGAAGTAAGACTTGCAGTTTGCAATCAAGTTGTCTTCATCCCGATAACGAAGAATTGGCGGAATGGGACAGAGACGAAGGTTCATCGTCGTACCCGCAAGCAAACGAATAGGCTGTCCCTTCAAGGCTGTCTTAGTAACGATGAATGCCTGCATCTTTGTGGATTTAAAAATTCGAGCCTTTGAAAACCGATCAATGCGACCATTAGGTGAAAGTGCTCGGTTGGGCCATGGCAATTCAATGGTGAGTGTTCTTTTGGTCATTTCCTTTTGATGGACCTCATCCAGACAGTGAAGCGAGTGCGTTGAGCCTTAGCGAGCTTGCGTCGTCCTTCACGCTTTTCAGCATCAGACTCGGGTTCAAAGAAAGGACAAGATCCTGCAGCTTCGACAGATCGAAAGCGCGCGTAGGTTTGTCCTGGTTCTCGATGAGCGCACTCGACAAGCCCACGAGCGAGCATTCCCCACTGTCCAACTTGCAGTTGGAGATACTCGGTTTTTGGCTTTGGACCAAGCGGCGCGATGTTGCGACAATCGAAACAAAGGGGCATGAAGTTCCTTTTGTAGGAACCTCCGTGGGATGATTGAGGTATCTCACTTCCATCAATGCACCCCACGGAGGGAAAACAGATGATTGAAATTGACGTTGCGATCGGCGACCAAACGGTTTATGAAGCCACACTGAAAAATGGTTCGAAGCACTGTTTCCGTTGTCCAGGACAGAACAACGACCATGGACAGAAAAACGAACTTATTGCGATCTGGACGGACAGAAATGACCAAATCGTGCGCTTCACGGAACTCGAGGAGATTGAATCGCTCACGGCGCGTCCGGACATTGCTGTTCCTCCTGATGCGCTCCGACCAGACCGGGTTGAGGAGTTGCTATACACGACGAAGAGAACGGGTGAAGGGGGCCACGGGATTGTGTATATGCCTCTAAATCTCCTGCGATGAGATAACAGCTGAAGTTCGGGAAGCGATTGTGTCGGGCACACCGAGCGATTGAACTGAAGAAATCTCCCTCCCATCCAAAGGGGGCAGCTGCATCGAGCGGAGATGTCTGCTCGAGATTTGCGGGGAGTTCGCAAACAACTGAGTTCCCCGCAGCTATTTCCCATTGGTTGAGGAAACGAGCCATGGAGTAAGCGCAGCGGATAAGGTCGAAGAGATCAGCCAGATGGTCGACCGTAAGCAACAGTCGTGGACGAACGCCGGTGAAGTCGACGTTGACGGACGCAGAAGAATTACGTGCAAAGAGATGAAGGAATCGAAGGCGGGGAGCTTCATCATCCGAAAAGATTTCGCCGTTGATCTCGATGTCGTTGAGTTTCATTTCGTTTCTCCTCTATGAAAATCCTCGCCGCGCTTACGCGGGGCAGCTGAAGACTCGACGAATCCGATGAGGATGGAATCGATCTCACCACGGAGGCGATGCACGACATCCACAACAACGGGAACCTCGGGGAAGACTCCGATCGTGGTGTTCTGTAGAGCCTCGTCTAGTTGATCAAGACTTCGGCGGGCGGCGATAATGCCCTCGCCGGCGCGAAGGAGAGCCTTGTTGCGGTTGTTCACCCAGTCGGTTTTCGAGAAAGGCGTTTTCATTGGGAATTCCTGAGTTGAGAAAAGCATTCACCTGCCCGCACTGCGGGGTCTACAGCACCACGAAACCGATTCCAGTTGCGAAGGTGATTTATCAGCCGAGGCGGATTCGGAGTCAGGTCGACCCGTTGGATTACGATGCCGAAGTGGGCGCTTCGGACTTCGTGAAGTGGTACGACCTTGATGAGTTGGCCATCACACGGTGCGACGCTTGCGGCGGCGTTGTCCTCTGGCTTCGCGGCTCTTTGGTCTGGCCGGTGAGTGCGGGGATCAGACCTGCGGAGCGCATGCCCGAAGACGTGCAGAAGCCCTTCTTGGAGGCGCAGTCGATTGCGGGCGCGTCGCCATGGGCTGCATGCGCACTGCTGCGCATAGCCCTTGAACGGTTGGTCAATCACCTCGGCGGCGAAGGGAAGAACCTTTACGACCGAATTGAAAATTTGAAACTGCCAGCCGACGAGATGCCGATCTGGGACGCGGTGCGAAAGTTGGGCAACGACGCGGCACACGAAGGGCTGTTCCCATACAACTCGGAGGAGCACGCGGAAGTGCCCGCCGTGATCTCGCGATTCATCAACCTTCTGGTTGAGAGGCACATCGGCTCGGTGGGAGAGGCGGCGGACATCCTCGAAGCGTTGAAGTCGGCAAAGAAGGAGAGCTGACGTCATTTCACCTCCTTCGCACGGGTTCGATAATCCTGCCAATCGAAAACAAGACACTTTCCACCATCGCGCAAACGACTCACCGCTGCGTCACTGAGAACACTGGTGAGTGACGCGCCATTGGAGCTTGCGAGAGGTAAGTTCGAAATCACGATGGTCGGGCGGCAACGCTTGTAGCGACCGTCGATGATTTCGAAAAGACGATCTGTACCATGCGCCGAAATAGGACTTCGACCGATCTCATCAATCACGAGTACGTCTAGATCGACATAGGCACGGATGAGATTCGCCGCATCTCCTTTAGAACGCCCTTCTTCGTCCTTCCCGTACGTGTCATAAATCTCAGAGAGCAACAGGCTACAGTCGACGATCTTTGCGACGAACCCTTTGCGCAGGGCTCCCATCACGATGGCCATCCCGAGATGAGTTTTCCCGGCACCAGTCTTACCGACGAAGATGAGCGACTTTCCGCGCTTTACGCTTGTCTCAATGTCTTCACCCCAGGCTAGAACTGCGCTCTTGACCTCTTCCATCTTGGTGTTGAAGGTCAGCCATGCTGTTACCGTCATGCCTTGGAATCGCGGAGGGATTTCAAGTGCAAAGTGCTGCGCGAGGAACTTCTGCCGAGAACACTCAGGACATGCTGCGAAGTGGAACACGCCTGCGTCATCGACCCAGTAGGAACGATATCGACCATGACGCGGACACTCGCTCCATTCGCTCTGAAATCTCGAGTCAGTCGATTCCTGCGGTGTAGTCGATTTCTGCTGTGTTTCTTGCGCCGAAGCCCGAATAGCCTTGGCGCGTGCGATCAGCTCTGTGATTCCCTGCATAGTGTCCAAATCCTTTCTTTTCTCTGCCGATCCAGCCGAGGAATTGAGTCTTCCACTGCCGCATGGTCTTGGTTGTCGTGTTGTTTGCGCCTAGCCAGCAACGCATCTTTGTGAAAGTCGCTTGAGCATCAATCTCAGGCCTGAGCTTCTGAGCGTCGACACGCCAATCCTCCGGAATGTCTTCTGGAAATCGCACGCGAGGAGTTCGCTCTTTGCGCGGTTGCTTCGGTTTAGAACAGGCCTCAGATTTGCGTTCTGCGGCGTTCTGATCCTTGGTTGGTGTGTTGGCACCAAAAAGCGAATCGGATGTCGTAGCGAAACGCGCATCGATGTTCTCGATGGGTGTTTGGCCGATAGCCGAGCAAACGACTTCTACGTTCACCTCGCTTTCGAGACTTTCGGATGCAACTCGTGCTGCCTCGTTGAAAAGTTCGTCATCAAACGGAGGGGCTTCGCATGTGTGTGCGTCACTACTCTTTTCTTCTTCTCTATTCAGTTCTCTATTCCTTCTCTCTTCGGGGTTCACTTCTGAACCCGGTCCCGGTTCACTTCTGAACCCGGTGGGGGTGCACTTCTGAACCCCCTCCCCGTTCACTTCTGAACCCGGTTCACTTCTGAACCCGGTGCACTTCTGAACCGGGGTCAATTCCTTACCGGGTTCAGTTCTGAAAGTGGCAATCTTTGACGGCGGTAAAAGATTTAGATGAACTCGGTAATAGCGCTTCTCTCCGTTCTCCTGACGAAAGCTCAAAAGTCCCCTGTTCACGAGCTCTTTCAATGCAGCACGAACAACATTGCGCGACTTTCTAGCAATGGTCATGATCGACGTAATCGCCGGATAGCACTCAGATGTCAGATCTCGATCATCTACGAAGATCGCAACCGCCTCCAAAACGTCGGTCAACGTTCCATCTTCGAGGCCGCTTACGCGGACGGAAAAAGAAGCTTTCCAACCCATGAGGCCACCTCAGAAATCGCGAACTTCAGTCGCCTTCATGACTGGCAGGTTGCGATAGCTTTCACGCAAAAAAAGTGCCCACGCGCGCGGAATGCCTTGGGTTTTCCATTCAGACACTGAAGCTGTTCGAATTCCGCACTCTTGCGCGACAGCTGCCGACCCGCCAAGCGCCGCAATGATCTCCAGTGATGCCGCGACGGGTAGTCGCTTGGGTGGTAAATCGTTTTTCTTCTGATTCATGCGAATTGCCTTGCATAAAAGTAGGAATACCTTTCGCCAATTATAAGCTATACCTAATCGCAAAAAGCAACCTCACCTCCTAAAATAATTAGGTATCCCTTATAGGAGTGAGTTCATGGCATCGCTAGCCGAACGAATGGCATCTGCTTTGGCAGATGCTCAAGACAAAGATCCTCATAAGTCACAAGCGGGTCTAGCTCGTGCTTGCGGCATCAAAACACCATCAGTTTCTGGATGGTTCACCGGAAAAACAAAGACTCTAACTTTTGAAAATGCGATAAAGGCAGCCGCCTATCTCGGCGTCTCGACAGAATGGTTGGCGACAGGAGAAGGAGATATGCACTCTTCTTCAGTAGTCGCCGTCGATGAATATGATGATTTGGATGATGATGACGTGGTTCGCATTCCAGAATACAAAGCACGATGCGCGGCTGGTGATTCTCAAGAAGTCATCTATGATGAAATCACGTCAAGTATTCCAGCGGTATATCGTCGCTCGTGGTTCCAAGAGAAAGGTATCAATCCTGCTCACTGCAAGCGTTTCAAGGTTCACGGCGATTCTATGGAACCGCTCCTCTGGGACGGAGATACCATTCTTGTCGACTGCGGCGCCAAGGAGGTCTTAGACGGGAAAATTTATGCGTTTATGATTCGCGGCTCGATGCGTGTCAAGATTCTCCATCCTCTCCTTCGCGGAGGATATCTTGTGCAATCTCTCAATCCAAACGTCCCCGACGAAACACTTGACGACGGAGATTTAGATGCTTTTGTACTCATAGGAAGAGTTCGTGACCGCAGCGGGTCAAGTATGTTCTAAATCTTAAAGTCGCTTCGAAATCATCTAAACCCGCCTCGAGCGGGTTTTTTGTCGCCCATACCTTTGACAATAATCAAAGAAACAATAGGTGTGCCTAATTTTTATTTGCATCCATCACTAGGCATGCCTTACTATGCATCTAACAAAACGCAAGGTATGGATAGTTTATTAGCTAACGATACCTAGCATTTTATTATCCTCCGCATAGCGGGGCACGCGACAGTGAATAGCTGGAGCGGCAGACGGAAGGCCGTAAGAAGACGCGGAGCCAGTACCTCCGCGCCGAGCGCACAAAAGCGCAAAGGCTTAAGGATGCAGTGTCGACCGAGCGGTCTGAAGATCTACGGATCCTCACCCGCCCGGCCGAAAAGGCCAACCGTTGCGCCTTCTCATGAGGGCGCAACCATGGGTCTTTTCAAGACATTCCATATTTAACAAGGAAATGGAGCTGGGAAATGAGTGAACCCCAAAATCATCAAGAGATGGTTGATTCTTTTAAGAAACAGATCATCGAAATAAATCATGAGATAGATCGCCAGATCGATCAGGGTATTGGGATAGATCAATTATCTCGGCTAGCTCTGTTGTCTTCTGTGATTGCTAATTTATGCTCCGCAGGATCGACGCTTGAGTACATTGACGGGAAAATTTCTATTTCAGCATTGATTGATACGTTGGACGCCAATCTCAGCGACTATCTGGTTGTCCTCGATTTCTTAAAGAAAGTAAAACAGGAAAATGAATTAAATTGAAATTAACTCCCTCCGAAACAGATTGGCGAAATACCAATCTGGGGTGGCAATATCGACACGGTTTTAGAAGATATTGCTCGCAGCAATGGCGATTAATCGGCGCGGCGGGCGTCGTCATTGCAACCCGCCACATATTTATACATGGCCTCGACGCTGAATAAGCGCCGGGGCTTTTTTTTTTTCGAGATAAGCCATGACGTTGAAAAAACTTCTCGGCCACAACGAACGTACTGGGTTCAGCGATACCGCAATCATCTTCTGCGCCTTTCTGACTGGCGCCGGTATCAGTGCTCTCGGTATCTCACTCTGCCTGCTCATGCAGTGGGCTTACGTACTTTTTTAGGAGTTCAGTCAATGAACGTCAAAGTCATCACCACCGCGCTGAACTGTTTAATCGGAAGCGTTGCTCTTACTTTCGTCAATGACAACCAAAGCCTCGAATTGGCAACCAAAGCAGCCGTCAGCCGTCACGGGCGTGAGGCCATCGTTATGTACCAGTGGTACAGCGCATGTGTACAAGAACCATCGCTCGATGATTTTGAAGTTTGGCTAGCAAGACAAGTCGAAAAGCATCCGAACTTCAAAAAAGAAGTCGAATCCTGGCGCCAGTATTTTCAGCGTCACCCTGAAGAGCAGGAGGCGGCATGAGCGTTCCCACTCACCGGCACGCATCACAAAAAAGTAAAGCGACACGCCGTAAAGAGCACGAACGCAAAGCCCGAAATCGCACTGCTACGAACACCGCAAAAACGGTCATCGACTACATCTTTGCTTTCATCAAGAGATTAAAGCTATGACATGGAATTACCCAGACGGCTTCGATCCTAGCTGCTTAGATCCGAAGCTGGATCTTGAAGCCGATTCAGATGAATTAGCGAAGCAAATTCTAGAGAACGAAGGGCAAACAGCCGTCTGCACGCTATTTGATGCTGTCGAATACCTCTACGACTTCTTCAACAACTCGCCGATACCACCAGCCTTCTTGGAAGAATTTGCCCAGAAGACCAACCACAAAATTAACAACCTTCGGTCTTAACTAGCAGACGACAAAACTATGACAGACCTAATCGACAACTCAAATTTCATCATTGCTCAGATTAAAGAGCGAGCAGCTAATACTCCACGGATCGTATCTCCACGCTCGCGGAGATTTACAAAAGAGTTCCGCGAAATCATCAAGGATGCTATCAACGCTGACATTCCCTTGCCCCGAATTGCCGAGATCTTATCGGTCAGCGTAACGCACCTGAAAAGGGTCCGCGATGAGATGCATGGCATCCCTCGGTCTGATCGAGGAGAACACTCACCGAGAGAGACCTGGAAGAGTTCTTTCAGAAAAATCAGAGAACTCATTCAGAGTAGCCATACAAACACCGTCCTAGAGGATTTTGGTAGGTACACGATAACGTGCTATGACGACAGAGGGTTGCAAATCGCTCGCCTTCTCGTTGATATGCCGAAAGAAGGTACTGAAACACTGGTATGCCTCATATCCGAGCATGGGAAAAAAGAATTTTTCTTCACTTATCCAGCTGTCAAAAAGTTCTTTGAAGACTATGTGAGTTAACCCATGAGTAAATCAATTTCTCAAATTGACTGGCTAAAAGAACGTCAAAAAGGCATCGGCGGATCCGATGTCGCTGCGATTCTTGGCATGTCTCCTTGGCGCACTCCTTACCAAGTCTGGGAAGAGAAAACGACGCCAATAGATGAAACCGCAGAAGAAGATGATCGCCCTGCGCTTTACTGGGGACGTGTTCTGGAAGCACCTATTCGTCAGGCATATGCAGACAAAACGGGGCGCACGGTTACGAAGCCCGCAGAGGCATTTGTGAGCTCGAAATACCCTTTCATGCGCGCAAATCTTGACGGAATCGCTGATGACGGTCGGGTGGTTGAGTTCAAGACATCGTCTAAGTCTGATGGTTGGGGTGAGGCTGGAACAGATGAAATCCCTGACTACTACATGACGCAGGTTCAGCACTACCTTGCTGTTACGGGCGTCAAGACTGCTGACGTCGCAGTGCTGATCGGCGGAAACGATTTCAGGATCTATACGATCGAAGCCGATGAAGAACTTCAAGCTTTGTTGATCGAGCGTGAAAGCGAATTCTGGGCATTGGTTGAGTCCAGGACTCCGCCCGACCTGACTTCAACAAAAGATGCAGCTCGACGTTACCGCGTGGCGACGGCAAAAAAAGCTGTTGAAGCAACAGCTGGAGATGTCGTTGACGCGTGGACCAAATTGTGCGCGATTAAGGAACAGAAGAGTCTGCTTGATGCGAAAGAAAAGACGTATCAACTGCGAATCATGGAGTTCATGCAGGATGCGGTTTCGCTGAAAAGGGACGGCCAAACGATTGCCTCATGGTCTGCTCCCAGCACACGCAAAACCATCAATTCCAAAAAACTCAAAGAAGAGTTTCTTGACGTCTACAAAGCCTGCGCGACGGAATCTGCGCCGTCTCGGGCGTTCCGAATTTACCCTGCAAAGGATTAAAAATCATGACCACTCAAATTGTTGAGCCGATCCCGGTAAAAACCGTCGTGAATCCCTTCACTGCAACTGGTGCTGAGGTATCGACACCTACTGCCAACAATCCCTTGGCTGCTACAGATCAAGCACGAGCGATTGCCGAGGTGCAAGCGGCGCTTGTGGTGGCACGCATGAACCCCCGCAACCCAATCGTTGCTATGGATCGCATTCTCAATGCGTGCAGTCGTCCTTCGCTGGCCAATTCAGCAATTTACGCTTATAACCGTGGCGTCACTACTATCAGCGGTCCCACAATCAGACTCGCTGAAGCCCTTGCACAGGCCTGGGGCAATATTCAGTACGGCATCCGTGAGTTGTCGCAAAAGGATGGCGTTTCCACGGTAGCCGCTTTCGCGTGGGACGTAGAAACCAACACGCGACGCGAAGTGGTTTTTCAAGTTGCGTTGAAGCGTGATACGCGAAAAGGCAGCTATCAGCTCACTGACAATCGAGACATCTACGAGCTGGTTGCGAATCAAGGCGCACGTCGACTTCGCTCATGCATCCTGTCTGTTATTCCAGGCGATGTAACCGAAGCGGCACTAAGTCAGTGCGAAGCTACTCAAAGAGCAAACGTTGACATGACGGCTGAGGGCATCAAAGGTCTTGTAGAGACTTTTTCTAAGTTTGGCGTATCCAAAAAGCAGCTTGAAGATCGTATTCAACGCCGCATAGACTCGATCCTTCCGGCGCAAGTAGTCAACTTGCGTAACATCTACAGAAGTCTGCGAGATGGTGTGAGTACGCCCGAAGATTGGTTTACCCCGGAAACTTCTGCAAATGTATCTGCAAAAAAGGGCGCGGCCGGACTTAAAGACAAGCTCAAGAAGAAAGCCGCGGTCCCCGCACCGTCTTCGACTGTTGAAACCACTGCCACCTCTTCCGAGGCGGTTGCAGCAACGCAGATCGCAGCTGACGATCAGCCTGATGCAGGATCTGATGAACCGGAGAGCGTGAATCCATCCGCCGATCTTTTCGACGCTGCGCCGGTCACTGGAATGCCGCCAGCTCCTCCTGCTGAAGAGGATCCGTGGCTCACAGAAATGAAGGCCGCCGAGGCCGCTCAAGCAGCAGGCGACTGAGCGCTTCAAATTTTCCGCCCCGCTTCTTGAGGCGAACGTAATGACTTCCCGGATGTGGGGCGGAAATTTTTATTCCTGTTATCAAAGAGGAACAACCGATGACGATGAATTGCGATGTACTTATTGCACTTGCGCTTAACGACGAGGAGCGCGACTTTGCAAAAAGGCTTATCAATGCGATGTTTATTGAAAACCCATCCGAGAACGATATCGATGCTCTACAAGCGGTCGCTTACCTTGCACTTGCAGTAATCAACCAACTACCTAAGACGACCCGAGATATGGCCATTAAAAAATGTGAGTCCGAATGCGTAAAACTCACTGGTCAACCTTTCCACTCGTGGAAGCTCAATGTTGCCGCCCTTGTAAGCGGCTCCAGTGAGGCCTTACGAAGTTACGGCATCGATCCATCCGTATGCAGGTAGTTACACATCCGCAACAAGACGTTTAGCAATGCTTTAGGAACTAAGAAGAACTGGGCTATACTGACTCGTGCCGGCTTGTACCGGTACGCGGTCTTTGGCGGACTGCGTTGTAGGAATAAAGCCGCCAAGAGCGGCTTTTCTTTTCCACTTTAAATCTAACACTTAAACGATAGGAGGCGCTATGGAGGAACGCAAGTTAAGTCCTTGTTTTGATAGCAATGACGTCATGGCGTACATCCTAGGCGTTTGCGAAAAGAACGATATACCTTGGAACGCAACTAAAGCCCAAAAACTCATGTATTGCTGCTACGGAACGGTTCTTGCTGCATTCGGCGATAAGCTTACAGAAGAAGCCCCGCAAGCTTGGCAATATGGCCCCGTGTTCCCTAGAACCTTTAACGGCCTTAGGAAAAACCGGATTAAGCCAGGTGAAGATCACGGTTTCTCGACAGCCTGCGACCCTAAATGGTTGCCATTGATTGACCAGACAGTGAAGACATTTGGGAAGTTTACGGCTTCTGAGCTAAGTACGTGGTCTCACAAAAATGGGTCTCCATGGGCACGAGCAACGAATAATGGGAAAGAGCTCTTGGTGCAAATTCCTGCGTCATACATTGCCGAATATTTTGAGCCGATGATCAATCGGGTAAAAGATGCCGACGCTTGATGAAACGGACGTTAACGAAGCTGTTAAAAGCGCCTTTAGCGCCAAATCTGATCCTGATGATGCAGACGAGGAACTCATCAAACAATGGGCTCAAGATGAAAACAAGGCTTTCCATTATGTAAAGATGGGAATAATTTATTGTGTTCCTTCTTTTGGATTGATTTGTATTTTGATCTACTTTTGGCACGTTATGGGATATCCTGGCTGGCGATGGTTAACCGCTACAGAGCTACAAGATATGAGAAGCGTTAGTGTTTCAATTCTTTCTGGCGTCTTTTCCTCACTTGCTGTCAGTTATTTTTACCGTAATAAATAAATTTCTTTTCGGCCCGCCTTTCGCGGGCTTCACTTTTTTCTGGCCTCGGCACTCACCTGCCGGGGCCTTTCTTTTTTCCGAGAACGCCATGACGTTGAAAAAACTTCTCGGCCACAACGAACGTACTGGGTTCAGCGATACCGCAATCATCTTCTGCGCCTTTCTGACTGGCGCCGGTATCAGTGCTCTCGGTATCTCACTCTGCCTGCTCATGCAGTGGGCAGTTCTTAATGGTTACGTACTTTTTTAGGAGTTCAGCCAATGAACGTCAAAGTCATCACCACCGCGCTGCAACACTTAGTTGGCGGCGCCGCTTTGAATGTTGCTCTGGGCGCAAGACTCGAATTGGCGACCCAAGAAGCAATCGCAGCCCGCGGACGCGAGGCAATTATCGTTTACCAATGGTACAGCCGCTGCGTCAAAGATCCTTCACTTGAGGATTTTGAATCGTGGCTAAGTAAAAAAATAAGCAAGAACAAGGAATTCAGCCAACTCGTTCAGGATTGGCACAATTTCTACAAGTCCCGTGGGGCGTAATGAGGAGCATGCATGATGAGTATTCCCTCCCACCCACATCGGCGCCCTAAGCACGAATTGAGTCGTGATGCACGTAGAGCAATCAAAACGCGGTCAGCACGTGCAAAGAAAGCTAGAAAAGCTGCGCAGCCGCCGACGCATTCAATGACCTTCATCGCTCGCATCCTTGCTTTCTTTCAAAGGAATGCCGCATGAAGCCCGTCTACTTCGGCACTCGCGCCAAGGAACTGGCCAAGAGACTTCACCCAGTGACGAACACTCGCTGCTTGGATCTCTGGACTGACGGCGCCGAACACTATTACCTGAGAACTATGCGTGCCTGCGGCAATCGGTGGCGACTTCACTCCTTCCTTCTATTGCCTGATTGGCGCATCAAAGCTAAGAACAACCATGCTCAGAAACCTCATCACCTGGATTCTCTTTGCCTTCATCGGAGCGCACCGTGACTAATCGGATTGAATGGCTTAAGGCTCGACAAAAAGGTATCGGTGGATCTGATGTTGCTGCAATTCTCGGTATCAATCCATACCGCACTCCTCTTGACATCTACAGAGAGAAGACCACAGAAATCACCGAGGACCGAGCACCTAGCGAGGCTGCTTACTGGGGGACTCAACTTGAGAGCATCGTGGCTCAAGAATTTTCAAAACGAACTGGATTCATGATTCAGCGCGTCTACCACCAGCTTGCTTCTAACCTCGATCACTACATAGGCACTAGCACTCCAACTCAGTGGGCGCTAGCAAACATCGACAGAGCAGTGATCAATCACCGGATTTCTGCCACTGTTCGCCTCACAAATCCTGCGTCAATCTGGAATGTCCAAAAATTGATGCTGACAACAGACACCTTGCTCGAATGCAAGACTGCGAATGCCTTGATGGCTGAACACTGGGGACTTTCGCAAGAAGCAGAGATCATCAAGAGGGAGATCACCTCCAAACACAAGATCCCGCTCTATTACGAAACACAAGTTCAGTGGTACATGGCAGTCACTGCCGCAAAGCTTTGTTATGTCGCTGTATTGATCGGCGGCCAAGACTTTCGCATCTACGCAGTCGACCGGAATGAATCGATCATTCAAATGATCGCTACTCGGTGCTTCGACTTTTGGATGAAGCATGTCCGAGCAGGCGTACCCCCAGAACCAATCATTGATGATGACGTCAAAAAACTCCTTCAGAAATATTTAGACGTCTGATCGTCCCGCTTTTCCTGCCCTGCACTCTGAGGCGAACGTAATGACTTCCTAGGGTGTAGGGCAGGAAGCTATACGGAGATTTTTAAAGTGAGTAGCAAATACCCCCTCTCATCGTTGAGAGCCCTAAGGCAGTATGCAAAAGACGCTGAGACAAGCCAGTCTGATGCATTGCGTGAATACATGTACGCAATGCTGTTGGTGACGGAATTTAGTGTCTTGCAAATGAAAGCTGCGGTGCGAGGAAAAAAGACTGCCGATACCGGCCTCTGGACGATCCTTGCAGAGATGCTCACTCGAATGGCGATCTTCATCCATGAAGGAGATCGGCGTGAGGTTTCACGAAAGAGCTGCGCACGTTCTATCGCAATCGCTGCAACCGAGCTCTATCGGCGTGAGCTTGATAGAAAGCGCGGAAACAAGAAGAAACCTGAGCTTTGAAGAAATAGTCGGAGAAGAACGATGGACTTTAATGATCTCACCATCGACGAGCTGAGAGAACAAGCAAGCAGGCTACGTTTGTGCCTGCCTTACTCGGACATCGAGGTATGTAGAGAACGGGCTGAAGAACTGATCGAAGAAGGCGAAGCCCTTCAAAACACCATTGCATTCATCGTGTTAATTGAAAGACGAATCAAAGAGCTCGAAGATGAGGGCACTGAAAGCTCATCTTGCTGCTACGAACAAAGGAGATTTCAAAATGAGAGCTAGAAATACTACTGACATATCTCCCATTGGGGTATTGATGCTTGATGTCAAACAGGTAGCAGCATCCTGTGGGATCGGAACATCAACCGTCTGGAAACTAGTAAAGCTGGGCACCTTCCCGCGACCGGTTTACTTTGGTCCTAAGGTTGCTCGATTCAAAGCTGAAGACATCCAAAAGTGGGTTGCAAACCTTGAACCCGCCACCACTCCACTGATAGGCAGCCATACGGAGCAAGTGAAAGAAACTGCGTAAGCAAAACCCCGCTCAGCGTCGTGCTGGCGGGGTTATTGCGTTTAAACTACAGGGACTCTAACCTTAAACGGCCAAGCCTTGTAGCCATAATCAGAAGCTCGCATTAACTTCCCTGTACGCCAATGACGATAAACAGTGCAAAACACGAGCTTCATTACGCCCTTTCGGGCCTTCTTCGTGGGATGAGCCATATGGCAAATCTCCACGAGCGAGCTATGAGCTTGACATCGTTCTCCATCGAACTCATAATGATGGAGTCTTGAAACCGACATCAATGGGTGACTCGCTCGCGACCACCCTTCAGGCGTTGAAGAAATTGCGATTCTTCAACGCCTTTCTCATATCCGTTTTAATTGCTTTAATCTGATTCTCGCTGCCTCAAACGAAACTCCGAATCTTTCTGTTAGTTCTTCAGGCAAAATCAAACCCTCTGCTTCAATGATGGCAAACGGCATCAAGAGCTCACCAGCAAAAGTATTGGCCTGCCACTCCGAGTCCTCATATGCCTTGTGCTCTTGTGACTCTTCTCGACTGAAAGATCGTTCATGTCCCAAAATCAGATGCCCGAATTCGTGCCAGAATGTAAACATTGAACGTGTTCGAGTTCCTAAAATGCACGCCTCATAATCACAATCTCGAAGACGAATGCATTTGTCTTCAGGAATGTACACAGCTTCAACACCTCTAGCAAGGCGAGGATCGTCGTTTGGCACAACGTCGAGAGTTCCGCTATAAAGCAACTCTTCGAGAATCTGCCCCATGGCGTTTTTCGGGTCACCCACTACCTCTCGAACATGCTCTGCGATTTGTCGGATGTTTAGGATCGATCGCGGAGGAACTTTATAACCCCGACAGAAATTCATTCACGCCCCCTTTGCTTTGATCCAGCCAAAAGCTGGGCAAATTCTTCAAGCTTTTCTTGTGACATATCTACGCGGGCAAAACCTGCAACAAGGAATTGTTGAGCTGTCGACAGGCCTTCAAGAGACACTGATCGATTTGAAACGTCTGCCGCCTCATGAAGACCTGAAATAGTCATCCCCCGTGTAGCGAAGAATTTTTCAACCTTCTCGAGAAAATTCGGAGATATTTTCTTCGAACCAACTTCCGTAGCACTGAGATACGAAGGAGCAACACCAATGCTTCGAGCCATATCGAGCATGGTGACACCAGCGTCTATCCGAGCTTTTCGGACAAGCTTTCCATACTCACTAATCTTCATTACGTACTCCTGTTCTGAACTGGTATTTCACCAATTCAGTGAAATTATAACTAATAATAAGAAACTTGCAAGAGAGAA
>CDYG01035985.1_pt1 | contig 30210 bp, 19 predicted proteins | sample 554931 | NCBI WGS metagenome assembly CDYG01 (sample SAMEA3182055, study PRJEB8094) | gut metagenome | biome: human; feature: gut; material: Stool; isolation source: human stools | place: Canada | collected 2012-11-13
TATGGCGTTCGCGTTTAATTCCTTCTAAAATATTTCTTCATAAATGGGGAACCGAAGAGTATACTTAGATGGACTTATTTTGGTTAATATGCGACCTCAGTTGTTGCAAATAAAAATTGCATTACGCAGGAAATAGAAATATCCAGAAGAGATTGAGAGCATCGTTGGTTCAAAACACCATGCAGCCAACACATTTCAAACGCTGAGCAATGCCTAAATTCTTGCGAGCCCATACGTTCTCCTTCTGACCTTCGGCATTGTCGAGCCTTACAGATCCAGTCAATCGCTGCCCTTTTGTACTTCCTCCCACAGTCTTCTTTTCGTCGCAGGGAGATACGCACTGATGCCTTTCAGTGCAGCTGCCGCTGATCACCACGGGACCACATGATTCCCATCCCTCCGCCGAAAGAGCAAGGACATTGAGGACCATAGAGTTCAATGCGCTTAAGTCCATGACTATCTCCATTCATCAGGGCAACCACGCTCTTGTTTTACGACCGAATCGCTGCAGGAATTTCAGCTGGTGCTGACGCCGCCTTGTCGCCAATTTGATTGATATTGGCAAGCTAGATGCTTGGAAAGCATGCTCATATGCCCATTCCTTGCCTCCGTGCCTCGACGGTTTGATCTATGCGGGCTAAGCTTGAAGGAATTGTGCTTTCTTTCCGTGGAGTCCGCGCATGCGTTGCTTCAAGCCTTTGAATTCTTCTCCTTCGCTTCTCGTCTGTGCCCTCGCCGGCGCCTTTGCCTGCGCGGCATCGGCCGCTCCGGCAGCCAATGACGTACAAAGCATTTGGCTTGCTCCAACAGGGGCTTCACCCTTAAGCGCCAAAGCGCCGCTTCGCATTGAGATTTCCCCAGCGGAAAGTCAATGCCGTGCCGCCTACGGAGACGAATGGTTTGAACGGTGTCAGCTGACGCTCGGGAAACCCGGAACTCGAGTTCAAGGCGTGCAGCTCACGCCGGAAACGGCAGGGGAATGGCGATGGGCCTCACCAAGCACTATTGTCTTCACACCGAAAGAGGCCTGGCAGCCCGGTAAGCGCTTCCGCACCTCCCTGATTGGTCTGCCGATGCCGCTTCGTGCCTCACTGACGACCAATTTCCTCACGGTGGAAACACCTCCGCTCACTGCCGTGACCTCCCATGCTCAGGTATGGATCGACCCGATTGAGCAGAAAAACCGTGCTCTGTCCTTTGAGTTTGATTTCACGACTTCCGTTTCCGCGACAGCCAAGACCCGCATTGAGCAGAACTTCACGCTTGACTTTGATGCGAAATCCGGTTTGAAGCTCGGCAAGCCGAGCTTTGTCTGGGGAGACAATTCAGAGAGCCTTTACGTTAAGGTGCCGGTGCTTGAACTTTCCGACAGTCCGGTTGTCGCCTCGGCATTGGTTAAAGGCGCTGCAGGGCGGGCAAAGCTTAAAGACGGCCGCTTTACCGTTCCCAAAGGATTTGAAGCTGTCAAAGCATCCGTAACGGTTCCCGGACTTTCCACGCTCTTCCAAATTACGGAAGCTTCCATTCTGCCGGTGAAGGACGACGGACTCAACGCCGAGTATGAAATCACTATCGCCTCGTCTTTGGCGCTTGACCCAACTGAGCTCTCCAAGCGCATCCGAGTGCTGACGCTGCCGAAAAAACTCGATTCGACGGCTGCCTCCGACACTGTCTGGACCGCTGCGCCGCTGATCGATGATGAAGTTTTAAAGCGAGCTTCCGCGCTTGAAGTTCGCCCTGATCTGGAATGGAGCACCACCGGGCGCGTAAAGCTGCGCCTGAAAGCGACGCCGGGCGACTACATCTATCTTGAGCTTCCCAAGGGCTTTGGCCCTGCCGGCATGCCGGGGCTGGAGGACGGCTGGAAGAGCGTACTGCTCCTGCCGCAGCCCTCCGCAGAAATCACGTTCCTGCAGCCCGGAAACATGCTCACGCTGGCGGGTTCCTGGGAACTCTCCCTCTTTACAGCCGGCATCGACAAGCTCAATTGGCGCATTGCCCGTGTACGCAATGAATTCCTTTCGCTCGCCGCCGACGGCTGGAATGTGATGAAGTCGATTGCGCCTGACAGCTGGGTCAAGGCTTCATCGGGGAGCACTGACCTCGGCGAAGTCAATCCCAAGCGTCCGGGCGAAGCGCGCTTCACAGCGCTTGACCTCTCTGAAGCCGTCATGGGAAGCGGCCCCGGGCTCTATCAAATTGAGCTCACGGGCACACGCATGAAGGACGGCAAGCCCGAAACCGTCGCCAATGCCTCTAAACGCATTCTCATCACCAATATCGCAATGATCGCCAAGACCTCGGCGAGCGGCGCACTGGACCTCTTTGCAGCGAATTTCGCTGACGGGAAGCCCGCAGCCGGTCTCAAAGCCATTCTTTTGGCAGAAAACGGCACCGTGCTGGAAACCACGGAAACCGATGCGGACGGACGTGCTCACTTCAAATCGATCCGCGGCTGGGAGCGTGAAAAGAAGCCTGCCGCCGCCGCACTTCGCTCCAAGGGCACCGACCTCGCATGGCTTTCGCTCAAGGACGGCTCCAACGTTGCAGAAACGCTGCGCTGGGATGTCGGCGGCCGTTATACGGGCGGCACGGGTCTTTCGGCTTTCAGCTTCGCCGACCGCGGCATTTTCCGCACGGGCGAAACCGTGCATTTCGGCTTCGGCGTACGCAAACTCGATTTTGACCGTCTTCCGGAAGGCACTCCCATTGAACTCAAGCTCACCAATGATGCCGGCCGAGTACTGGAGAAGCGCACGGTAAAACTCAATGACGAAGGGCTAGGTTCCTTTGACTGGAAGATTCCCGACGGAACGCTTCCGGGCACGCTTCGTCTGGATCTTTTCGCGGGCGGCGAAGAACGCTCCGCGCTCTCTACTACGAGCGTCTTTGTGGGCGACTTCTCCCCCGAAACGCTTTCACTCTCAGCCGAACTTCCCGCTGATGAGGCTAAAGCCGGCTGGGTCAAGCCAAACGATCTGCCGATTTCAGCAACGCTTACGAGCCTCTTTGGCGCGGGCGCTCAAGGTCGGCGCGTAACCGGCACGGCAGAAGTAACGCCCGTCTCTGAAGTCAAATTGCCCGGATGGGACGGGTGGCTCTTCCCCTCTCCCGGCGCCGCTCCGTGGAAAGCGCTGCCGACAAGCCGCACCTTGGACATTGAAGCGGCCGTTACGCCCGGCTCCGGTTCAATAGATGCGATGGTTCCGCTTTCGCTTTTAGAGTTAAACGGCTTTGCCGACGTGGATCTCACGCTTACCGGTACCGAAGCCGAAGGGGCTGGCGCTGTTGAACGGCATCTCTCCTTCATTGCTTCGCCAAACGACATCGCCGTGGGCTGGCGGATCGAAGAAACGCCGCAGCCCTCATGGTTCCTTTTGACGGGTGAGCCGGCCTCCATGGCTTTGGCCGTGATTGACCGCAGCCTCAAGCCCAAAGCAGGCACGCGGCTCAAAGTCACAATTGAAAAAAGCCGCTGGATCACTACCCTGAGTGAAGACAGCTCGGGGCGCTTTACCTATTCGGACGATGAAGCCCCGGAAGTTCGGCAAACGATTGACGTCACCACGAATGATCAGGGCATTGCTCGGTTCAAACTGCTCACGGGCGAGCCCGGCAATTGGCTTGTTCGTGCAGCCGATGAGTCCGGCAAAGAACTCTTCGTAATCCCTTACGGCACTGCCGGCGGCCGATTGGCTGATTTTGCCGACGGCATGCTGCCGACGGCAGAGCTTCGCGCCAAGCTCGAAAAAACGAATCTCAATGCCGGCGACACCGTGCGTGTCTCGCTGCTCTCCCCAGTATCGGGTTTTGCGCTGGCGAGCTTTGAGTCGGCAGAAGTGATTTCCACCAAGTGGGTGAGCGTCAATGCAGGCGAAAACCTGCTCGAGCTTGAAACCCCTGCTGATTTCACCGGGCGGGCATGGCTGCGGCTCTCTGTCGTGCGCGGCCAGACAGACGCCAAGAAGTTCCTGAAGGGTTTTGCGGAAACCGCCGTTCCCATTGAGCTCAACGCCTCCGCCAAGACCCTGCCCGTCACTATTAAGGCGCCCGAAAAAGTCGAAAACGCTCGCCGGATACCCATTCAAGTTTCCGCGGCTGCCAAGGCGAAAGTTTTCCTCTTTGCGGCCGATGACGGACTGCTTTCGCTCACCAACTGGCAGACACCTAACCCGATTAAGACGATGCTGCTCGATCGAGCGCTCGAAGTCGATACCCGTGAGACGCTTTCACTCCTCATGCCGGACGCCGGATCGCTTAAGGACCTCATCAAAGCCCCTGTCGGCGGCGACTTCATGGCGAGCGCCAAAGCCGCTGCGGGCTTTGGGAGCCCCTTCAAGCGCTCTTTCGGACCGTCAACGGTTTGGTGGGGCGGACTGGTTGAAGTGGGACCTGACGCTCAAACCTTTACTGTCGAACTGCCCGAAGGCTATGCCGGCCGAGTGCGCGTGAGCGCCGTGGGGGCAGCCGAAGCCTCTGCAGGTTCTGCTCAGGCGCTCATTGTCGCTGCGCCCCCGCTTGCTCTCTCTCCCGCTCTTCCCGGGGTCTTGTCGCTTGGCGACATCTTCCGTGCGGGAGCGGTCGTCACACCGAACATGCCCGCAGAAGCCGCGAGCTTAACGATCACGCCGCCTGCGGCATTTGCTGCTGAGCCCGAAGTACTTCCGCTTAACTTCCCTGCTGTCGGCGGCATATCTGCCTCGGCTCAGTTCACGGTTCCCAATCAGCCCAGTGCGCTCGGCGAACATCCATTTATCCTCAAGGCTGACGCGCGCGCAAAAGAGAATGGAGCGACGCTTTCCGCCCAGCGCAGCGAATCCATTGTCGTGCGGCCCGCATCGCTGCTCCAGACAAGGCTTTACGCAGGCCGAGCTGAGCATTCAGCGGATAAGTCGGCATACGAAGTACCGACGGTGCTCTACCCGATCAATGACCGCACCCGCTTCATTGCGGCTTCCACCCCTGCAGCGCTCGCTCCCGAACTTGGCCGCCCCTTCCAGACGGCTGACAACGATTTCGGAGCGGTACTTCCCCGGCTGGCTGCCTCGCTGCCGGAAGTGCTGCTTACGCTCAACACGGACGCCGCACGCCTTTTGCCGCAGTCGGTTTTGACAACGGACGCCTCAGCCGCCAAGAAGGCCGCTCAAGATGCTGCCCAACGCCGCGAAAAAGTTTATGCCGCGGTGCGCAGCACCCTCACTCGCGAAGGCCTGAAAGCGATGCCTTGGAGCGAATTCGATCCCTTCCTCAGCGCCTTAGTGCTCGACTATCTGGTCGACGCTCTTCGGCTTGACTCGAGCGCGCTCGAACCGCTGCAGCTCCTGCGGAGCCGCCTGGTTCGTTCAGTCAATTTGGATCCTCAGACGATTGATGACGCCCGCACGAGCGCCTACACGCTCTGGGTGCTCACCCGTGAGGGCACCATGACCACCGCGCAGCTCGAAGCGCTGCGCGCCTCCATGACGTCGCGCTTTGAAGGCTGGGAGCGTGATGCTGCCGCCTCGTTCCTGGCTGCCGCCTATTCACGGCTTCGCCTTCGTGACGAGGCTCGCTCACTGGTGAAGTCCACGCCGTCGACGGCTCGTGCCGCCGGTGCGTGGACGCCGGAAACGGCTGCCGCCTTGGCTGCCTCGGCGCTCTCCGAAGCCGGCTTGGGACAGGAACCCGCAGCACGGTTCTTGGTGAGTATGGCCGGTGAAGATCTGGCCCGCACCTTTGCCGCCGGCATTGTTTCGCCGCCCTATGCCGCTGCGGCCGCTCGTGCTGCGCTCACGCCCGAAGTGGGCGGTCTCACGGCCGGCGAATCGGCCGCATCCCCCGATTTGGTCTGCACTCGACGTGCGGACGGGTTCCCTGCCGACCAGGATCGTCTGGTGCTGGGCGCCTGGGGCGCGCTCCTGGATGCCCCCGGCTGTCTGGCTGCCGAAGCATCGGGTCTCCCGGCATCGCCCTATGTTTGGTGGCAAGTCGAGCAAACGGGCTACATCGTCCCCGATGAATCGCAGCCGGCCGACCGCTCCGCGCTTGAAGTCGAACGCACGTACCTTGGCGCCGACGGCAAAGCCAAGACCGAATTCACCGCCGGCGAACGCGTGACGGTCCGCGTCAGAGTGAAGAGCTTTGCGGGCGAAAGCGCCGTACGCGACGCCGTTGTCACCGACCTCCTGCCGGGCGGCTTTGTCTGGGCCATGCCTGCGGGGGCATGCCCCGAAGGCGCACTCGAATGCCGCCGTGCCGAAGACCGTGTGCAGTGGGCCGTGCCTGCGCTCACCAACTGGGAGCCGCTCACTTTCACCTACACCGTGCGGGCAGCCTATCCGGGCGTTTATAGAGCGGGCTCCGCAGCAGCAGAGTCCTTGAGCAACCCCGCGCTGGCAGCTCAGAGCCGCAGCGCCAAGATCCGCATCACGGCGCCTGAAGAGCCTTCCGGCACGAACGCTCCTCAGCCGACCACTTCCCCAACGCCTGCGAGCGCAGTCCAATGACCGACGACCTTTCACACAAACCCGTCGATGCCAGCGGACAATTACCAGCGGCCGGCGCAGCGAATACTGCGCCGGCTGAGCAGCCTGCCGCAGCGTCGCCGCAGTCTTCTGCCCCCGCAGAATCCGCCAAAAGCGAAGAGTCGACGGCGGCCTCGCCTATTCCTCAGGCCTCAGAAGTCGGCCGCAGCCCTGCCGTTGTTTTTCTGCGCCGCACGGCCTATGTCGTTCTTTCTGCGGCGATCATGACTGTGGGTTTATATGGCGGGTACGCCGTTCTTAAAAATCGCGCGGCCTCGGAAGCTGCGCCGCCGCTCCTCGAAGGCATTCCATTTTCGAGCGTGCTTTACTCGCGAGAAAACGTCCTCCTTCGCATCGTACCGGCCGCTGACGGCATTTTTCGCGTTAAAACGCCCCTCGAATCGATCGACCCCAAACTGGTTGAAGCCACCATCGCCTATGAGGACCGGAACTTCTACAAGCACCCGGGCTTTGATCTTCTGGCGCTGATTCGCTCGGCCGCCAGCACCTACATCGGCGGCTGGCGCACCGGCGCGTCGACGATCACCATGCAGCTTGCCCGCATGCGGCTCCATCTGCAGACAGATACGCCCGACGGAAAACTTCGGCAGATCTGGCATGCGATGCGCTACGAAGCGCATTACACGAAGCGGCAGATTCTTGAGGCCTACCTCAATCTCGCGCCCTACGGAAGCAATGTGGAGGGCGCAGAAGCCGCCGCAGCCGTATGGTTCCATAAAGAGGCTTCCCATCTCACGCCGGCAGAAGTCGCGGCGCTCGCCGTTATTCCGCAGAATCCCGTCAAACGGCGCCCTTACACCCAAGGCAGCACGCCGCTCGATACCGCGCGGCTGCGGCTTGCACGTATCCTCGTGGAGCAAGGCGTTTATCCGCCTTCGGCCGCCGCAGCGCTGCGAGCGCCGCTTGAGGTGTTCGGTCCGGAACACCTCCCTTTTCTCGCTCCCCACTACGCGCAAACGGTTCTGAACCGCATAGTGGGGACCCCGGAGCGGTCAGAACCCAACGCTGACAAAACGGCTTTCCAAGCGGGAAAACTCAAGGGCACGCTCTCGCTCGATGTTCAATCGGCAATGGAAGCGCTCGTTAGCGAAACCATTGCACGGCTCTCGCCTTGGGGCGTGAAGAATGCCGCCCTTTCAGTGGTTGACGCCCGTGACCGTTCCGTGCTCGCCATGGTGGGCTCGGCAAACTTCTTTGACCCCTCGATTCAGGGAGAGGTCAATGCTTGGACAGCCAAGCGCAGCCCTGGTTCAATGCTGAAGCCCTTCACCTATGCGCTGGCGCTCGATCAAGGGCTTATTCACGAAAAGACGGTCCTGATTGACAGCCCGATTGCCATCGGCGGATGGGCCCCAGACAATGCAGACGGCAGCTTCCGGGGGCCGCTCTCCGCCGAAGATGCATTGGTGCTCTCGCGCAATATTCCGGCGGTCGATTTGGAAAAGCGCCTCAGCCCCGGGCTCTATGAATTCCTCAAACGCGCCGGCATCGAGCTTCCCCATGATAAAAATTGGTACGGGCTCTCCCTTGTTTTGGGGGGCGCAGAAATCACCATGGCTGAGGCCGCCAAGCTCTACGCCATGGTCGCGGGGGAAGGACTCCTCCGGCCGCTCAGGCTCCTCGAAGCTCAAGCCTCCCCGGCCGAGGCCGATGTGCTTTCTCGTGAAGCGCAGTTTGTCCTTCGCCGCATGCTGGCTTCGCGCGGTGAATCGGTGACGATTCGCGGTGCGAGACGCGAGCTCCTCTATAAAACTGGAACCAGCAACGGCTGGCGCGATGCATGGACCGCCGGCATGGTCGGTCCCTATGTCATCGTCGTGTGGCTCGGAGACTTTGCCGGACGTCCCAACCCGCAGCTTCAGGGAGCGCATCTTGCCGCTCCGCTCTTCCGCGCGGCGGCTTTGCGTCTGGGGAACATCCCCGCCCTCGACTGGCCGGCCGCCGTCAGTGCACAGCAAGAAGCCGAAGACAAACATCTAAAAGTCGCTCTTGAACCGGTCTGCGCGGCAACGGGCGACCTGGATATTCGGCTCTGCAGCCGCCGAACCAACGCCTGGATCCTTCCCGGCCGCACATCCGTGCGGGATTCGGGTGTTTTTCGCGAAATTTGGATTGACAAAGAAACCGGGCTTCGGGCCTGCGGCCCCGGTCCCGGCATTGAAAGACGCGTTTGGGAATTTTGGCCGACGCACTTTCAAAAGGTCTTTCTGGCGGCGGGCATCGCCAAAGAGCCGCCCCCACCATACACCGCTCAATGTGCTGAACGCCTGGGTGTCCCAGGGGGCCGCGCACCGGTGATCACCTCTCCCAAAGCGGGAGCCGCCATTTACTCGCCTGCCGGCTTTGACGCAGCCCGTGTGCTGCTTGCTGCGGGGGCCGATCCGGACGCCGCCATTCTCTATTGGTATGCCGACGGCGCATTTCTGGGTGCCCGCCGAGTCGGCAAGGCGCTCGAATGGTCTGCCCCTGCCGGTACTCATGAACTCGCCGTTGTGGATGATCTCGGGCGCACGAGCACGATGCGGCTGACGATCAGACGCCGGTGAACCCGGAGCGGCCGGCCATTCAGCGGCCAAGGGTCTGCAGAATCGATTGCCGCAAGGTCTAACACTTTTTTATAAATTCCTATGTTTGACCTCAGCGTTCCCGCACTAACCTTGTCATATCTGAACAATGATTCAGAAATCGCCGCAATGGCTATTGCAAAGAAAGGAGCTTTGTTATGAAGAAGAGGTTTGCTGCAGCCGCCGGCAGCGGCTCCGGATTTCGACGCTCGCTCGGCGCTTTGGCTTTGATGCTCACCTGCGGCGTCTTTACCGCTTTCTCCGCCCTGCCCGCACCGGCATTGGCCGGCCCGCCGCCCGGCATGCACCATCCCGGCCCCGGCTTTGGCGGTCCTGGTCATCGCCCGGGCTTCCGCCCCGGCCCGCCTCCGCCCCCGCCGAGATACCATCGCGGCTGGCACCCTCGTCCTTGGTACCGCAGCTGGGGTTTCTGGGCGCCGACGATTACGGTCGGCACGATCCTCGGCGCAGAGCTCTATCGCTCCTCCGCGCCGCGCTATGTTGAAGTCCCGGTGCAGACAGTTCCCGTCACGCCGAGCACGTCCTATGCTGCCGCGGCTCCCGCGGCATCGGGCGCTGCCGGATCCGGCAGCTATCCGTGGTATTGGTGCTCGAGCGAACAAGGATATTTCCCGACCGTTCGCTCCTGCCCGCTCGGCTGGGAGACCGTGATGGGTTCGAGCAGCACAACGCCTCCCGCGCCGCCCGCTCCCTAAACGGCAAATGCCCGCCCGAAATCACGCAATGATTCCTGGCGGGCATTTTCATGAGCCCAAACGACTCTCGTTCAGCTCCGGCAAGAGCATTCGGCGTTATTCGTTTGCGCCTTCGCCTTCTTCATCGTCCTGAGCCTTGGGCTGAGGAGCGGCCTGAGCCTGACTGAGGCGATCAAGATATTCGTTCGTTACGTCACCCGTGACATAAACGCCGTCAAAGCATGAGCAATCGAAGGCCGGAATCGACGGGTTGAGATCCGAAAGCGCATTCTTCAGGCCGTCAAGCGTCTGGAAGATCACCTTGTCGGCGCCGATCACTTCAGCCACAGCGTCCGCATCCTTGCCGTCGCCGCAGATCAGTTCCGACTTCGTCGGCATATCAATGCCGTAGACATTCGGGAACATCACGCGAGGCGCAGAAGAAGCAACATAGACCTTCTTTGCGCCGGACTCGCGCGCCATGCGGACGATTTCCTTCATCGTCGTGCCCCGCACGATGGAGTCGTCAACGAGCAGCAGGTTCTTGCCTTCAAATTCCACTGGCATGGCGTTGAGTTTTTGACGCACGCTCTTCTTGCGGGTCGTCTGCCCAGGCATGATGAAGGTGCGGCCGATATAGCGATTTTTGATGAACCCTTCGCGGTAGGGGAGCTCAAGCTGCTTGGCGAGCTCCTGCGCACACGGCCGAGAGCTGTCCGGGATCGGCATGACGACATCAACATCCTTGAGGTCAATCGTCTTTTTCACCGTTTCAGCCAAATAAACGCCGAGATTGAGGCGGGCGCCATAGACACTGATGCCGTCAATGAGGGAATCCGGACGCGCAAAATAGACGTATTCGAAAGCGCAGGGATTCTTCACCGGATTTTCGGCGCACTGACGCGTTTCAACGTTCCCCTTGAAATCGATCCAAAGCGCTTCGCCGGGTTCCAGATCGCGTTCGAGCTTAAAGCCGAGCCCCATCATCGTCACCGATTCAGAGCTCACCATCCATTCGCGCTCGCCGTTGGCAGCAATCGCCGAACCGAAGCAGATCGGCCGAATAGCATGCGGATCACGGAAGGCAAGGAGCCCCTTGCCGGCAATCAGCGCCACCACGGCGTAAGAGCCCCGCACGCGCTTATGCACGGCCGCGACGGCCTTGAAGATGCCGTCAGCGTCAAGCCCCCGGCCTTCGCAGACGCGGGAGATTTCATTGGCTAAAACGTTGAGCAGCACCTCCGAATCGCTCGTCGTGTTGATATGACGATGGTCGTGCTCGTACAGATCCTGCTTGAGCGCTTCGGCATTCGTCAGGTTGCCGTTGTGAGCGAGCATGATGCCGTAAGGCGCATTGACGTAAAAGGGCTGCGACTCCTGATTCGAACTCGCACAGCCCTGCGTCGGGTAGCGCACGTGACCGATGCCGACATTGCCCGTCAGATCACGCATGTTGCGCGTACGGAAGACGTCGCGCACCAGGCCCATGGCCTTATGAATGTGGAACTGCAGACCGTCGAGCGTCGCGATGCCCGCCGCATCCTGACCGCGATGCTGCAAAAGGAGCAGCGCGTCGTAGAGGCGTTGATTAACAGGTTCATTGGAAAGGAGGGCAACAATGCCGCACATGGATGTAATCCTCGATTAGGCCGGGGTGAACGCCCGAAGAGAAAATAGGAAAAAAGGGGAAAACAGTAACTTTGCGCACATGGGCTATAACGGCAGAATGCGCAAAGCCGCCCGGACGAGTCTCGGAGCGGCTTTGAGTGAAAACTTGCACATGATATGAATGAGCCCTGCCTCTATCAGCTGCGGCGATAAGACCGGCGCATGTCAGCGAGCCATGCCGGCAGATAAGGCATCGACCAATTGATGATCGTTTCCGTCGGTCCGATCAGCACGGACTGCTGCCACATACGGCTTTCATGGATGGAAGCGGGCATACCGAAAAAGAAGACACAGGCGCAGACAACCACAATGCCGCGCAGGAAGCCGAAAACGGCGCCCAGAGCGCGGTCTTCAAAGCGCAGCGCCGCCGTTTCAAGCAGACGCCGAATAATGGCCGAAAGCAGTCCCACCACAAAGAGGCAGGCCACAACGATCAGGACAGCCGCAATGATGACGCGCGGCAGCCATCCGATGCTTTCAAGCGGAATGTGTTCGGCGACAACCGCGGAATAGTTCATCGCCAGAAAGATGCCTGCAACCCAGCCGGCAATGGCCAGCACTTCACGCAGCACGCCGCGCATGATTCCAACGATGGTGGAAAGTGCGAGAACGGCAATGATGATCCAGTCGATTTCCGTCATGAGTGCGCTGCAGGCGGGAGAGAAATGAGTTAGAGAAAATGGCAAGCTTTACGCCGCCCGTTTCCGGCTGCCCCAAGAGCGACGCCAGACTTCTCTTAAAAAGGGCTACATTGTACCGAAAATTGTTTGCCGGACTTTCGATTCCCTCGGAGGTTTTATGACACCGAAGCGACCTGCTGTCCGGCCTCAAAGCATTAATCTTTTTTCGCCAGATAGGGCTTTTGAGCGATGCCGTTAAGCATGATCGTACCCCGCACGCCTTCGGCTTCAGATTTCTCAGCATAAAGCCCCACGCGAACCTTCCAAAGTGCACCGCCCTCATTGGTACGGTAGGCGGGGAGCCCTAGGTGCGCGAGCTTTTTCACTGTGCGCTCCGCGGCGGCTTCGTTGCTCGTAGCGACAACCTGCACATACCAGCCCTTGCCCGTGGGCGGCGCGATGCCGGCTGACTTTGCGGCCGGCTGCGGCTTCTGAGCCGGTTTCTGAGCCTTTGAATCGGGCTTTGCCGCCGTCTTCTCGGCAGGTTTCGCAGGCGTTTTTTCGACCTTTTCAGATTTCGCCGCCTGCGCTGGTGCTGCCGTCTTGCCGGTCTGCTTCGGAGCGGCCTCGGCGGCTCCTTTCGCTTCACGCTCAAGATTGGCTTTAGCAGTCGACTCCGCGCGGCCCATAGACGTATCCGACACATCCACGTCGCCTGCCTGAGCACGATCCCCGTGAGCCGCCGGCGGCACATTCAGCGTTGTGCTCGTCTCGCTTTCTTTAGGAATACTGATGTCGGTGCTCTCGAGCTTAGACGTATCGATCGGCGGTTCGTTATCGATCACGAAAGGCGCGGCGACCACCGCGGCCATCAGAAGAACAGCCGCTCCCACCATGCGGTGCTTAGTGCGTCGGCGGGCAAGCAGCTCCGCATCCGTGAGCGGACGACGAGCCGGACGTTCAGCGGCGCGTTCACGTTCGGCCTGAGCGCGCACTTGTTCGCGCGGCACGGGCTTCAATGCAGGTTTAAGGGCTTCCGCTTCTTCGGTCTCAGCTGCGGCCGCAGGGAGCGGATCCGGTTCCTGACGCGGTTCAGGCATGACGAAAGGCGCCTGCGCAGCCGGTGCGCCGGCGGCCTCGGGCGCCAGAATCGCAGCAGCCTCCGGCGCAGGGACGATTTCGGCTGAAGCACCCAATTGGGGCTCATTTTTATCTGTCGTCGGCGCATGAATACCATACGGATCCCAGGGAGTCGCTTTGGGCGCAGTCGGCGCTGCGGCTTGGCGTTCCGGCGGCTGAGGCGCTTGAGGAGCTTGAGGAGGAGCACTTTGCTCCCCAGCGGTCTGAGCCGCAGGTTCAGCAAAGTCAAAGGGCGGAGGTTCCGTCGGCTGAGCGGACGGTGCCGTCTGCCCGCCCGTCTGCGTTCCCTCATTGAATCGTCCTAATGACGGCTCCGTTCTCGGTCCAAAGGTGGGTTCGGCATGCGGCGCGGCAGTGCCAGCCTCTTCCGGTGTTTGCATCGTCGCGAGCTTCACCCCTTCAGGGCGTTGATTTTTCCGGAAAGGATTAAAGAACGACATGGGAACGCCTCGAGCATTACAAGCAATAAAAACAGTATGAGCTTCACCGCTCGTCCTCTTCTATGACCGAAGACAATGGTGAAGCTCACAAAATTCTATCAGCGGTCCTGCCGGCCGCCCTGTCGTTCTAACTTTTCGATAAGAAGAAATTTCAGTGCCACGGCGCCTTTTCTTCGCAAGGCATCCCGTCGGTCATCGTAAAGCCCTCGAGACTGCCGGACTTCGTTTGAATACAGATAAAGCGCATAGCCTCGGTCGGCAATGCCCGAATGGCGCGCTTAGCAGCCGGCGCCACACGGAGCCAGTCGCCGGCACGAAGCGCAATCACCTCGCCGTCAAGCCAGATTTCGCCCGCGCCGGAAAGGATCCCGTAGAGCTCTTCATTTTGCAGGTGCGCATGCACAAACGGTACGGCAGCACCAGCCGGCAAGTCATTGACGGAGACTTCAAAGCCGGTCAGCCCAAGCTGGTCATGGAGCTCCGTGCGGGCGTCGCCTGAAGCATGAATGAGGGTGTAGTTCTTCTTGGATGAATTCATGATTTTTTCCAATGGTGCAAGGGGGAAAGGTCATTAACGAAGGGGGTGTTCTCTCAATAGTTCGATATCGAATTATCTATTTCGTTAAAAGCCGCTCTGGGGTTGGGAGCGGCTTCGATCGTTATGTTAGTTCGATATCGAACTTTTGTCAACGGATAAATTACCTTCTCCGCGAACCTGCGCTTCCTCGGGCAGACTCGCGGAGAATCTTCAAGGACCTCGGACGCCGATGATCACCGGCGCAATCCTTCCTTAGCAAAGACCTCAAGCGCTTCGCCGACCGTCACGAAGGATCCGAAAATAATGATGCGCACTGGCGCGGCCGGCTCATCCTCGGCTGAGAGGCGAGCCGCATAGAGCGCGTCAGCAATGGTCGCAAAGGACTCAATCGCACTCTCCTCTACGCCGCCCTCGAGCATCTTAACCTTGAGTGCCTCGGCCGAGCCCCCTCGCGGACCGGGCAAGCCGGCAATGAACCAGCGATCGATTTCCGGCGCTGTCAGCCGGACCACTTGAGCACGATCCTTATCTTCGAGCATGCCGAAAACGGCCAAGATCTTTTCTCCTGGCTTTCGGGAGGCATGAAGGTTTTCTGCCAAGACGCCCGCTGCCTGAGGGTTATGCCCCACATCGAGGAGCGTCGTGCAGGGCTGGGTTGTAATCTCTTCAAAACGCGCCGTGATGCGTACCTGAGTGAGGCCGGCAGCGGCGGCGGCCTCTGTCACGGAAAGACAATTGAGGAGCGAAATAATCGCCGCCAGAGCGCCCGCCGCATTGCGGTATTGATTTTCGCCCTTGAGCGCAGGCCGCGGCAGCTGCCAGCTGAGCTCGCCCATGCAGAATTGGAACGAACCGTCAGGATGCTCCGTCACACTGAAATCGCGGTTGATGAGCAGAAGCTTCGCGCCGATTTCAGCAGCGTAGCCAACGAGCGTTGACGGCGGATTGGGGTCCGAGCAGATGGCCGGCCGCCCGGAGCGGTAGATATGCGCCTTCTCGAGGGCGATTGCTTCTCGAGTGTTCCCCAGAAATGCCGTATGGTCAATGCCGATCGCCGCCACAATGGAAACGTCCGGATTGACGGCATTCATGGCATCGAGCCGGCCGCCCAAGCCGATTTCGAGGATCACCACGTCTGGATGCGCATTCTGAAAAAGTTTGAGCACCGCGAGGCCGGTGTATTCGAAGTACGAAAGCGTCATGCCGCCTCGTGCGGACTCCACTTCGCCAAAGGCTGCGATCAGCGCCTCGTCCGAGACTTCCTGACCATTTAGCAGTGCGCGCTCATTGAAACGAATGAGGTGCGGCGACGTATGCATGGCCGTACGGAACCCTGCCTCGCGCCAAATGCGCTCCATGACGGCGCAAGTGGACCCTTTGCCGTTCGTGCCGGCAACCGTGACGACGGGACATTCAAACTTAATCCCCATGCGGGCGATCATCGTCTGCATGCGCTCCAACCCCATATCGATGGGCTTATCGTGGAGCTTCTCAATAAAATCGAGCCATTGATCAAGCGAAGCACCAGCAGCAGGCGCCTGATGCGGCGCAGAAACAGAGACTACGGGGATAGTCATAGCAGTGAAATCCAACTCATCGAAAAAACAATAAAGACACGGGCCGCGGATGCATGCCCGTGTCAAAGAAACTTACCGCATCGGCAGCCGTATCCCGCTTCAGCGAATGTCTGACGTATTCAGAAACCCGTCAAAAAGCTGCGTCCGCAAAACGAACGGGCGGAAGATGCACCCGCCGCTTTGGAGCGGACAGCAGCGCCGCCGCAGCAGCTCAGCCGCAGACGATCGGCGTCAAATCCCGTTGATCGGCTGCTTCTTCATCAGAAGCTGCGTAATGACGGAAATCTGCGCACGCATATCGCGGCGGTCGACGATCTTATCCACCTGACCGTGCTTCAACAGGAATTCGGAGCGCTGGAAACCCTCTGGGAGCTTTTCACGCACAGTCTGCTCAATGACGCGGGGACCGGCAAAGCCGATGAGCGCCTTGGGTTCAGCAATGACCACGTCGCCAATAAAGGCAAAAGAAGCCGAGACGCCGCCCATTGTCGGATCTGTCAGCACAGTGATGAACGGAAGACCGTAATCCGCAAGACGGCGCGCAGCGTTGGTCGTCTTGGCCATCTGCATGAGGGAGAAAAGCCCTTCCTGCATGCGGGCTCCGCCGGAAGCGCAGAACACCACGAAAGGTGCGCGGCGGCGAATCGCTTCTTCCACGCCGAGCGCAAACCGTTCACCGACGACGCTGCCCATGGAGCCGCCCATGAAACCGAATTCAAAGGCCGCAGCCACCATCGGCTCACGACGAAGAAGACCCGACATCACGACAAGCGCGTCTGTTTCGTGCGTCGAGGCTTCCGAAGCCGCATGGCGCGCCGGGTAGGGTTTGCTGTCGACAAAGTGCAGCGGATCCTTGGTGCGGATCTCCGCGCCGATTTCCACCGCTGTAGCGGGATCCAGAAAGGCATGCAGACGCACGCGGGCGCCCATGCGGAAGTGATACCCGCACTTTGGGCAAACACGCAGACTCCGGTCAAGCTCCTCGGTATAGAGCGCCTGCTCGCAGCCCGGACACTTCGTCCATACGCCTTCCGGAATGGGGCTAGGCTTCTTCGGGGCTTCTTCGCGCTTGATTTTGGGGAGAATGTGATTGATCCAGCTCATCGACGTTTGCTCGAAACAGAAAACCGAAGCAAAAATTATACGAGGTGCAGACCTTCAAACACGCGTCATTGAGTGCCGCTTGAGGCTAGCACGTTTGGTCGACCATCCCGCGTTCGGATGCGCCTCCAAACGCCTCCGTCAAAAGACTTTGCCAAAAGGTCCCGACGAAAGCTGAGGCAAATGCGGATGCTCGGGATAGCCCACTCCGGTGAGATAGAGCCCGGCCGGACTGAAGGTGGGCGCGGCTGCATCACGAGATTTGGCGGCGAGCACTTCGGCAATCCACTCTGGCTTTTCCCGCCCCGTGCCCACATAAATAAGCGCGCCAACGATGTTTCGCACCATGTGCTGCAAAAAAGCATTGGCCGTAATGCGTACGCCCACCAATGCGCCGCGCCGCACGATCTTGAGTTCGCTGATCGTGCGCACCGGCGTCTTGGCTTGGCACTCTGACGCACGGAAACTCGTAAAGTCGTGCTCACCGATCAGCGCCGCCGCGCCCCTCTGCATGAGCGCCTCATCGAGCGGCCGAAACACCCACCCGGCCGACCCTTCAAAGAGCGGTGAACGGACGGGATCGTTCCAGATCCAATATTCGTAGGTGCGGGAACGCGCGGAAAACCGCGCATGAAACTTTTCGTCCACCTCGCGCATCCAACGCACGGCAACGCTCTCGGGCAGGATGGCATTGACGCCGCGGATCCATCCCGCCGAAGGTCGGCGAGCGACGGAGGTAAAACTCACCACTTGGTGAGTGGCGTGGACGCCGGTATCCGTTCGTCCGGCACAGATTACAGAGATCGGATGATCTGCAAACTGCGAAAGCGCCGCCTCAAGCGCCGCCTGAACGCTCGGGTGATCCGGCTGCACCTGCCAGCCATTGAAGGCGGTACCCCGATACTCAATCCCGAGCGCGAGCGTTTTCGGGTCGCTCATGACCAAGGCCATCAGCGGGCACCAGCAGATTTGCCGTTCACCTCATCGAGGAGGCGCTGTGCGGCGGCACGCTGAACTTCCGAGCCTTCCTTTTTCACCTCCGCGAGCAGCTCGAGCGCCTCCTTCTTGGCGTCCAGACCAATGAAAGATTTCGCCAGATTGAGCTTGGCATCAATGGCCTCGAGACGCGCACGCTCCTTCTCATTCGGCACTGGCGCTGCGGGCTGCGGAGCCGGCGCCGCCTTGACGGGCGCGGCGGCAGCCTCCGTCGGAATGGGCTCCGGCGCCAAAGGCGGCACATAGGCGGGCGTCTGCGCATCAAGGTTAAGGTCGACGCGCTTTAATTTTTCTGCGGTCATGCCTGCCGTCTGCTTGGCAGTTCGCTCTGAGCTTTCGCGCTCTTCGTCGGAAAGCGGCGGCAGCTCCTGATCGTTATCATCAGCCTTCAGCCACGGCTGCTCCTCAACCTGCTTTTTCGCAGTGGCGGCAGCGGCTTCGGCGGCTGCGGCCTGCGCATCGGCCTTCATCTGCGCCTCGGTGTAGGCCATCGCGCCCACCCCCATGGCTCCGGCCGTCGTGCCGTTCTTCACGGCTTCATCAACCGTAGCCTCCACCGCTTTCAGCTGAGCCTCGCCTGCGGGCGCCACGTCACGCTGAAAAGCCACGACGCCCTGTCCCTTTTTGGCTGCGGCAACCGCTTCCTCGGCCTCTTTCACGGCCTTCTCGCGGCGCTTGCGCCAGGCGATGGAAGCAATGATGGTGATGCCGACAATAATGAGGAGATATGAAATCAGGGGGCGCTTCTCTTCGGCTGCGGGCTGCTGCGCATCAGCGGCAGACTGAGCCGGCTTGGCGTCCTCAGCAGGCGCCGATTCGGTCGGCGACGGAGCCGCCGCCTCCGTCTTCGAGTCGGTTTCTGCTGTCGGCTGGGCTGCAGCACCCGTATCGGCCGCGGCTGTCTCGGCCTCCGAAACGGGCGCGGCCGCCGGCGGATTGGCTTCGGCTGAGGGTTGGCCTGGCACCGCTGACTCAGAGGCTTCATGAAGAGCGGGAGCGGCTTCAGCCAGAGCATTCACTGCAGCCGTCGGAGCGCCTGCAGCAGCCGCCTTCTTTTGGTCACTTTCCCAAGCATCCAACGCCTTGCGGCCGGTCTCCGCCACCTGCTCCACACTTTCACCGCGGCTCAGTGCGGCGATTTGCGCCGCAGCCGTTTCGCCGGCAGCTTCGCGGGAGCGGTGCTGCGCATCAATCAAATTCTGTGTCGGTCCCGGCACCGCTGCCGAAGCGCCGTGCACAGCACGAAACGCCTCCATAGGATCAATGGCAAAGACTTCGTCGGAAAGCGGCGCCGAAAGCGACTGCCCAATCACAATGCGCGACGGATCGCCGTCAACGAAAGCACTCGGATTCTTCTGCGTCAGCGCAACCGCAACCTGTTCGAGAAGGGCGCCCGGGTAGCTCGGCCAGTAAAGCTTCGCAATCGACCAAAGCGTCATATCGCGCTGCACCGTGAACGCATCATTGGGATTAAATCCGTTCAAAGCCACATACTCGCGGACAACATTCGGTGCATAACGTCCTGTACGATGCCCGCCCTTCTTGCCGGCCTCAAGAGACTTAACAGATTTTTCTTTTTCTTCAATACGTTGCGTCGTCTTTGGGTGGGCTTCAGCAGCCGCAAAAGCCGTTTTTTCCACAGGCTTTTCGGCAGTCTCAGAGAGCTTTTCAACAGACTTATCCACAGCCTTCATCGACTGCGGAGCGGTCTCGGCGGATTCCGCAGCCGGCGCAGCAGACGACTCTCCTCCGGCAGCCGCCTTCGGCTCAGCTGCCGGCATTTCCGCTGCAGCTGAAACGCGGAAGGTGCCGTTGACCGGATCAAGCCGGTAGCTGCGCACGGTGACCTTTCCGCCGGCATTCATTTCAATCAGCAGCGGGAAGCCTTCCGAGAGACTCTGGCCGCCCACGACTTTAACGCGGACCTTGCCGGCTTCGCCGCCCATGCGGGCCATCTTCAGATCCTGGGCTTCACGGGGCCACTCCACGCCTTCACGCAGATAAGTGGCTGGCGGCGCTACGCGCACCAGAAGGGGCGAAATCGTGATGTCGACGTCATTGACATCGAGCACCGCTTCAAGCGGCTGTCCAGGCTGACTCACCACTTTAAGGTCGCCGAGTTCGACGGCCTGGCTCAATGAAGGGAAAACGGCAAGCGCTGCGGCTGCGGCCGCAGCAAGCATGGAGAGCTTCTGATGAAACATTGAACAGAACAGCCTAGAAAATTTTGAGCTTTGCAGAACTGCCGCAAAGCGCCTTCAGGAGATCCTGTGAATGATACCGCAGGGCCTTGCACCCTCGAGAGCGGCACTTCACCCAAGAAATGCCGTGCGAAGGCTCGTGTTCGGCGCCCCAGGGCTCAAGTCAATCGGTTTACCAATTGCAAACCAGTTTTCTGGACGGGAAAAATAAAGCCCGCGCTTTGAGACGCGGGGCCTGCGATTTGGGATTTTAGAAACGCTTATGCCACAACTTCCCGCCCGACGAGATCGTGCTCTTCGTTGGCAGTGATGCGCACCGGGACGATATCGCCCGGAACGAGCTTACGGTCAGTCGTGACGTAGCAGACGCCGTCAATGTCCGGCGCATCAGACTTGGTGCGGCCGACAGCCACACCGTCTTCATCAGGCTCTTCGTCAATGATTACGTCTTCAATCCGGCCGATGCGGCGAGCGAGTTTGCGAAGCGAAATTTCCGCCTGCACTTCCATGAAGCGGCGGCGGCGCTCTTCGCGCACTTCGTCGGGCAGTGCGCCGGGGAGATCATTGGCAGCCGCTCCGTCGACGGGCGAATAAGCAAAGCAGCCGACACGGTCAAGCTCCGCTTCACGCAGGAAGTCAAGCAGATACTCAAACTCCGCCTCTGTCTCTCCGGGGAAGCCCACAATAAAGGTTGAACGGATAATAATGTCCGGGCAGGCTCTGCGCCAGGCCGCAATGCGCTCAAGATTCTTTTCGCCGCAGGCTGGACGCTTCATCAGCTTCAGAATCCGCGGATGGGCATGCTGGAAAGGCACATCGAGGTAGGGAAGAATCAGGCCTTCGGCCATCAGCGGCACGATGTCATCAACGTGCGGGTACGGGTAGACGTAGTGCAGACGCGTCCAAAGATCCAGTCTTCCCAGTTCGCGGCAAAGGTCAATTAATTTCGTATGCACCGGCCGGCCGCAGGCGAAGTCGAGTTTGTAGCGCTTGTCGACGCCGTAAGCAGCCGTGTCCTGACTGATGACGAGGAGTTCCTTGACGCCCGCGGCCTTGAGGTTCATCGCCTCGCGGATGATGGAATCCATCGAACGTGAATTCAGTGAGCCCCGCAGGTGCGGAATTACGCAGAAAGTACAGTGATGGTTGCACCCTTCGCTGATCTTCAGATATGCGTAGTGCTTTGGCGTCAGACGAACGCCTGCCGCCGGCACCAGATCATCCCAGGGATCGTGCGGCCGCGGCAGCACGCCCTCAACCATGGCGAGGACTTCATCCACACTGTCCGGTCCCGTCACGCCGATCACCTTCGGATGACGCACCATGATGAAGTTCGACCCGTCAGCTTCCGTTCGGCCGCCGAGGCAGCCGCAGACGATGACGCGGCCGTTTTCTTTCAGTGCCTCAGCAATGGCGCCCAGAGACTCTTCAACCGCTTCGTTCACGAACCCGCAGGTATTAACGATCACCACATCGGCATCTTTATAGGTCGAGCCGATGCGATAGCCGCGGGCGCGCAGTTCGGTAACGATCCGTTCGGTGTCGACCAAGGCTTTGGGGCATCCGAGTGAAACGAAGCCGACGACGGGAATATGGCGTGAGGTCATGTTTTTTTGTGGGAGTCAGCGGGCCTTGGGGAAAAAGCCCGGAATGAAAAAATTTGCGCCGCGGATCATAGTTGAAGATCTGCGGCGCTGCAGTGAATTCAGACGCTCTTTATCAATGACCGCCCTTCATCACCAAAGGCAGACATTGCTTAAGGCTTCGGATCGATCCAAATCAGTGCGGCATGACGGCCTGAGCGTTCACCGTCACGACGAAAGCTCCAGAACTGTTTCGGATCTCTATAAGTAGAAAGCCCGCAGTCAGCAATATCTGAAGCATCAATGCCGGCCGATTCAAGCGCGGCGTAAGCCAATGCGCCCAGGTCGGCATAAAACTTTCCTTCCGCCGCAGCGGGTTTGAAAGCGCGGGCGACCGATTCCTCGGGGAGGTGCTGACACATGGCTTCGCGAACATCTTCTCCCACCTCAAAGGCATCTGCCCCAATTCGCGGTCCAAGCCAAACGGCAGGCTTCAGATCGGAACAGTGGCGGCGGACTTCTTCAACGGTTCTCTGCAGAATGCCGTCGGCAAGGCTGCGCCAGCCAGCGTGCACAGCAGCAACAATGCAGCCGCTGCGGTCAGCAATAAAGACGGGCAGACAGTCTGCCGTCATCACGCAGGCCACAACCCCGCTCGTCGAAGTCCATTGCGCGTCGGCTTCGGGCGCAGGCTGCGCCGAATCAATATCGTCGGCGCAGAGCACTGTCGTGCCGTGAACCTGAGTGAGCCACTTTGGTTCGCTCGGACAGCACTGCGTCACAATCGAACGATTCATCATCACGCAGGACTTAACGTCGCCCGTATGGAGCGCGAGATTGAGTCCCATGATGCCGTTCGGGCCGCCGTAAGGGCCGCTTGAAACCCCGCCGGTACGGCAGGTGAAAAAAGCCTTCACGTGCTTCGGAGCACCCTTGGTCCAATTGGGAAGAATGCTTTCAAGCTCCGGCTTAAAGAGTTCCGCCATGACAACTGTCCTCGCAATCCGCTACTTCTTTTCAAAAACGGTAACTGGCCGATCCCAGGGACCAAAGCCGAGCTGCTCCATCAGATCAATCATGTCCTCGGGCGGCTCGACGAACCACTCCATTTCTTCACCGGTGGCCGGATGGATCAGCCCCAGACGAGACGCATGAAGCGCCTGGCGGTGAAATTCAAGGAAGTTCTCAACTTTCACGGCGATGCCGGGCGCACGGCCGCGATAGAGCTGATCCCCGATCAGCGGCAGATCTTCTCCGGTAAGGTGCACACGGATCTGATGCGTGCGGCCGGTATCCAGGCGGCATGCCACCCAGGAGGCCGGAATGCCGTCCACCGACGACCAGCCCACTGTGCGGGCACGGGTGCGCGCCGGTTTGGCACGCACGCCCGTGGAACCCGGGAATCCCTTGAAGCGGATGCGGCTCTTCGGATCGCGTCCGATCGGAACGTCGACCACGAAATCCTCCGCCGCAGTGCCCATCGTCAGCGCCCAGTATTCACGCTTGACCGTGCGTTCCTGAAGCTGACGGACCAGATTCGTCTGCGCGGCGAGCGTGCGCGCCACCACCATGAGACCGGTGGTATCTCGATCCAGCCGATGCACGATGCCCGCACGCGGCACATCTTTTAATTCCGGAAAATGGTAAAGGAGGCCATTGAGAAGCGTTCCGTCGGGGTTGCCTGCACCGGGATGAACCACGAGGCCGGCAGGCTTATTCACGACAATGATCGAGGGGTCTTCATAGATCACCTCGAACTCAACGAACGACTGCGGCTCGAAAGCGAGCGCTTCGTCGAGCTTCGGCGGCTCGAGCAGCTCAATTTCGTCGCCTTCGGTAGCCTTGGCGCGGATTTTCGTCGTTACCGCGCCGTTGAGCTTCACGGAGCCGTTTTCGATAAGCTTTGCCAATCTCGCGCGTGAAACGTCGGGCAGATGCGCTGCCAGCACCTTATCGAGACGCTCTCCCCAGAACCCTTCCACCCTGAATTTCGGCAAGTCTACTTGTGACAGAGTTTGAGGTTGCGTTTCCTCGAAACCATCCTCAAAATCTTCATCGTTATAATCGTCCAATCCTAAATTGACCTTTTCTGTCGTCATGAATTCTGCCAATCCCTTCAAAAGGCTCCTGATGCGCGGTTGCGCGCTCCTCTCCGTGACGCTCGCCACGGCATCCTGCTCATGGCTGCAGAGCCTTGACAAGGATCAGACGCTCGATTGGAGCGCCGAGAAGCTCTACAGCGAAGCGCGCGTAGCCCTCGATGATAGCAACTGGACGCAGGCAAAGGACTACTATCAGAAGTTGGAAGCCCGCTATCCCTTTGGTCAGTACGCCCAGCAGGCGCAGATTGAACTGATTTATGCCACATGGAAGGATGGCGACGCACCGGGCGCCGTGCAGGCTGCCGACCGGTTCCTGCAGACTTACCCGAACCACGCCAACGCCGACTACGTGATGTATTTGAAGGCGCTTGCGACCTTGAACGAAACCGACAGCTGGTTCAATAAGCTCGCGGGCGAAGATCTTGCCGAACGCGATGCCAACGCTTCGCGCGAAGCTTTTGACATCTTCAAAGAACTCGTCATGCGTTATCCCGACAGCCGCTTCACGCCGGAAGCGCGCCGCCGCATGCACGGACTCGTGCTCGCTCAGGCCGAGCATGAATTGAAGACCGCCCGCTACTACTTCGTGCGCAATGCCTATGTGGCGGCCATTGAACGCGCGCAGCGCGTCGTGCGCGAATTCCAAAACACACCGATGCGCGATGATGCGCTCGAGCTGATTGCACAAAGCTACGAAGCTTTGAAGCTTACCGAGCTGGCTGCGGACACCCGCCGCATCATCGAACTTAATAAAAACGGCACTATCGCTCAGCCCTCGCGTTAACCGCTCTGAACCCTATCCGCAGGCGCAGCAGATTTTTTTCTGACTGCGCCTTTTTATTGATCGCAGAAAGGCAAAAAACGCGCTTTCTTTGCATTCGGCTGACGGATCAAGCCGTTCCCTGTCGTTTTCCGTTCGGGCGAGATCGGCCGCTGCCCGCAAAGGATCGAACGTCCTTCCTGCCTTTCGGCAGCTATGGAGACCGAGCACATTAATGGTCCGACGTCGTGCCGTGTGAAGCGGCATCTGTTTCCTCAGCAACTCGCCGGCCGCGCTCAAGGTTGACAGGAATAAGCGCCAAAACGGCCGCTGCAAAGAAGAGCCCCGTCACGCAGATCGCCAGACGGTGATCATTGTTGGTGATCCAAGTCACCGAGCCATAGGCGAGCGGCCCCACAATGGCTGCGAGCCAAAGCGCCATATTCCAAAAGCTGAAAAATTCGGCCGAGCGGGTCTTCGGCGACAGAATCGCCACAATGGCACGCCCCGCTGACTGTGAAGATCCCATGGCCAGACCGGCCAGATTGGCAGCTGTCCAAAAGACCGGCCGATTCACAGCCATGGCGGCGAGCACAATCATCAGCACCCACACTATCAGCGTGATGCCCAGAGCGCGCTTATGTCCGATGCGGTCCTGCAGATAACCGAAACCGAAGGCTCCGACGGCAGCCGTGATGTTGACAAGAAACACCAGCATCAGCGTATCCACCGTCGTGAACCCCATCACTTCAGCGGCATACACCGCCGAGAGCGTGATCACGACGGCAATGCCCGACTGATAGAGAAAGCCGCAGAGCGAAAGCCAGGCAAAATCTCTGAAGCGTCCAAGGCTTTTGAGCGTGCTGCAAATTTCTCGAAAGCTCTGACCGGCGAGCGTCCAGAGACCATCCGCGGACTTTAATGCCCCTAAGCTCGACGCTCGCGGCTGAGCCCGCTCCTTGAGAAAGAGGAAAATCGGCGCGGCAGCAACGGCGAAAACAAGGGCCGTAATGAGCATGGTGCCCGCGATGCGCTCATCCATAGTGAGTCCCCAGCTGCCGCCCAGCTGCACCAGAGCGAGTGATGCACCCAAGGTAACCAGTCCGCCGCAGTAGCCGAACGACCATCCCCAGCCGGACACTTTGCCGACGGCCTCCGGACGAGCGATTTCCGGCAGGAAAGCTGAATTAAGGGTTTCGCCGACGTTGTAGCCAAGATTCGAAAGAATCACCATAACGGCCGCCAGAACAATCGTTCCCGGTCCGCAGAAGGCGAGCCCCGCAGTGCCGAGAATGCAGATCGCCGTCGCCCCGAAAAGCCAGCGCTTTTTTTGCGCCGATGCATCAGCGATGGCGCCTACGACAGGCATCACGAAAATGCCGACCGCATTGCTCACCGCAATAATGAGCGTCCAGAGAAAGGTCGCCCAGGGGGCATCAGCGGCCACAACACTCACAAAGTAAGCGTTGAAGACCGCCGTGAGCACCACCGTGGTGTAGCCCGAATTGGCAAAGTCAAAGGCTGACCAAGCCCAGACCTCTCTGCGGGACACCCCCGGCATCAATGCGCTTTTATCAATCATTTTTCAGAAATATCGTTGGAGTCATCTTCAATTGGGGTCTTTGCAAGTTTCCGCCGGGAGCGGATTGCGGATCAGTCCCTGCAGATGTGTAAAGACGCTGCGCGCGAGTGAACGGAGCTCATAGCCGCCCTCGAGCACGCTGACCAGACGCCCTTCACAATAAGCGAACGAGGCTTCAACGAGCAGACGCGTCACGCAGGCGTAGTCCATTTCACCGGCCTTAAGCTGTGCAATCCGCTCTTCGCAATGCGCGTCAAATCCGGCCGAGAGAATCATCAGATCCGGCTGAAACTTATCGATTTCCGGCAGCCAAACGTTCTCCACCACACTGCGGATCTCTTCTCCACCGGCACCGGCCGGGAGCGGTGAAAGGACGGCATTGCTCGGCGTCGGCTCCATGCGTCTGTGCGGAAAAAGCGGCCATTGGAAAAGCGACAAAAACCGAACCCCAGGGCGGTCCGCCAGTATTTCTTCCGTGCCGTCGCCGTGATGTGCGTCGAAATCAAGCACCATCACGCGCTCGGCTCGCCAGCGCTTTTGCGCCCAGAGCGCACCGATGGCCGCATTGTTGAGGTAGCAAAAACCGCTCGCGCGGCTGCGGGACGCGTGGTGTCCGGGCGGCCGAACGGCGCAGAAGGCATTTTTAACTGACCTTCCGTAGATGGCATCCACCGCACGCACCACAGCGCCCGCCGAAGCCATCGCACAGCTGAAGGTATCCTCACCTACCTGGGTATCGGGTTCGGTAAAGCGCTTAAGCGCCTCAGGGTCGCCCAGCGAAGCGTGTTCAAGATCGTCAACGTATTGGGAATCGTGCGCGAGCAGCACCGCTTCGCGCGGAGCCGGGCCGCATTCAACACGCCGCACGCGCCCTTCCAAGCCTGCAAGCATCAGTCGGGCCTCAATCGCTTCAATACGATCCGGTGACTCAGGCGCATCATCAAGGGGATTGGGCAGCCCGACGAGCTGATGCGTGAAATAACCTGTCGGCAGGAGTCTCCAGTCTTTTGGGAGCGTATCTGGCATGCGTTTATTGAGCTGAGGAATCTGCATCATCGCTTCGGCTGGAGCTGCGCGGATGCAGTTTCGCTCTGCAAAGAGTTGGTAGTGCCGAAAGGCTAGCACATGAGCGCCGCCGCTCTTGAAACACCGCAAAAGACTTCAAATCTGCATAAGCTCCGAAACATTTTCGCCAGGAACGTATAACGGCCGCTTCACGCTGCCCCGCTACAATGCGCCGAAGTATTCCGTCTTCTTCGAAGTTCCGCTGATGTCTAATATTCTGCGCCCGCTGCCTTGCGCCTCGCGCCTCATGCTCCTCTTCACCACCTTGTGCGCGCTGTCGGCCTGCACCGCGGTGAAGTCAGCTCCACCCACTCCTGAGACGACAGACACAGGAGCAGCGCCTGCGGCTGCCGCTCCGCAGGAAACGCCGGCCGCTCTCCCTGCAGCCGCGCCGGCAGCATCGACGACTTCTAAGCCCGCTGAAGCGCCGAAAGCGCCCGCGCCGCGCATGCCGACAAAATCCGCAGCCGAGTCCGTAAAGGGCAGTCCCGCAGCAAGCGACTATGTGGAACGCACCGATGTGCAGGAATACCTCAAGGACATTTCGAATAAACAAGGCATTCCGCTCGAATGGCTGATGAATGAAGTGGCGCTCGCGCGCTATTCGCCTTTGTCCGAGCGCTACACGACGCCGCGTCCCAATGCAGACAAGAAGACGACGGCGGAAAAGAACTTTCTGCTTTACGAACGCAATATCGTCAATGCCGAACGCATTGAGCGCGGCACTGCCTTTCTGCGCGACCACCAAGAAGTCTTTGCGCGCATTGAAGAGGAGTCCGGCGTCAGCCGTTATGCCGTGGCCGCCATCATCGGAGTGGAATCGATATATGGCCGCAATATGGGGCGCTTCCGCGTGCTCGACGCCTTGATGACGCTCTCCTTTGACTACACGCGGCGAGCCAAATACTACCGCTCGGAACTTACCGATTTCCTCGATTTCTGCTGGAAGCAGCAGATTTCTCCCGTCTCCGTCACCGGTTCTTTCGCCGGCGCCATGGGGCTCGGTCAGTTCATGCCGGCGTCGCTTCGCGCATACGGCAAGGATGGTGACGGCGACGGTCACATCGACGTGGTGAATTCCCCTGCCGACGGCATCGCTTCGGTAGCCAACTACCTGGCAGTGCACGGCTGGGTACGCGGTGAACGGCCGCTCTATCGGGTATCCGCTACTGACGCCATATTCAAAGCCACGGGCTCGGGCGGCATTAAAACGCATACCACCGCCGGCGCGCTCTATAAAGCGGGCGTAAAGCCGCTCGAAGCCATTCCGCTCAAAGACGATGAACCGGCGCTTCTCGTTGATCTGCCTTGGATCAAAAGCAACAACGAACGCGGCGTCGACTACTACCTCGGCACGGGTTCCTTTGCAGCCATTTTGCGCTACAACCGAAGCTACTTCTATGCTGCGGCAGTGTCTTTGCTCGCCTCAGAGCTTGAAGACCGCGATGCCCAATACCTTGAGGCCGTCCAGAAGCGCGCTCGCCAAGCGATCGGTGAATCACCCGCAGCGCCCGAAGCCGATAAGCCCCTAGAGCCAGCCCTTCCGCCAAACGACCAACAGAATTAGCACAATCGTCCGGCATGAATTAAAGCCAGAAGATCTTCACCGCAGTACCGCGCCGCGAAACTCATTGCAGAGGTCCATCATGCATTGCGCATCCGTCTACCGAGACCAAATGTCAGCGCTTCGCCGCCGTGTTCACCGACGCCCCGAAGAAGGCTGGACCGAATTTGAGACGACAGCACTGATTGTCAATCATCTGCGCAGCCTTCAATTCGAAGTCCGCTGCGGACGTGCCGTCATCCATCCGGACTTCGTCATGGGGCGCGATCCTCATCTCGTCGCCGAGGCGATTGCCCGAGCCAAAAGGCAAGGCGTCAGTGAAGAGCTGCTCAGCGAACTCGACGGCTTTACCGGCGCCGTTGGCATTTGGGACTCTGGGCGGCCTGGCCCCGTCACCGCTTTTCGCTTCGACATTGACTGCGTGCAGGTCAGCGAAACATCCGATCCGGCTCATGAAGCCAATGCCGGCGGTTATGCCTCGGAACGCCCCAACCTCATGCATGCCTGCGGTCATGACGGTCATCTTGCGGTCGGGCTTGGCGTCGCACAGTGGATTAAGGACCACGCAGACCAACTCTGCGGCAAGATCAAACTGGTTTTTCAACCGGCCGAAGAAGGAACCCGCGGTGCTCGGCCCATGGCCGAGAGCGGCATTCTCGATGATGTGGACTTCATTGTCTGTACGCACATCGGCTCAAGCGTCCCGCTGCATCAGGTTGCCGTCTGCACGCACGGCTATCTGGCGACGACCAAACTTGATATTTATTTTGAAGGCGTGCCGGCCCATGCCGGCGCTAATCCTGAAAAAGGCCGCAGCGCACTCATGGCAGCCTGCTCCGCCGCCATGATGCTCGTCGGCATCCCTCGATCCGGCGAAGGCGATACCCGCATCGCTGTGGGACGCCTCACAGCAGGCGAAGGCCGCAATGTAGTTCCTGTTCATGCACGCCTGCAAATCGAAACACGCGGATCTACTGCAGATGTCAATCGCTATATGGTTGACTGCGTGAAGCGCATCACGGCAGGCACTGCGCTCGCATACGACGTCAAATCCCGAATTGAAAAAGTCGGCGAAGCCTCTGAACTGATCACCGATCAGACCGTGACAGACGATCTGGTGAGCATTGCGCGCGCAGCCCCAAGCATTGAAGCCGTCGAGCTCTGGGACGACATCCGCGGCAGCGACGACTGCACGATTCTCATCAATCGAGTCCGCGCGCACGGCGGCAAATCCGGTTATTTCCTTTTCGGCTGCAATCAAAACGGGCACCATCGTTCTGACTTTGCCATTCAGGATGAGGAAAGTCTTCCGGCAGCCTTTGAACTCTTCACCGGATTTCTAGAGTTTAAGAACGGTTTGAGAGCCACATGCGTTTGATTTTTTTAAGTGCCGGGATTCATCCTATTGAATAAATTTACCGTTCTTGCGCTCTTCCTATAGGGCTGAAGATGAGTTACCTCTTGCAATATGCAAATACTATTTTTACTAG
>CDYG01043754.1_pt1 | contig 26865 bp, 17 predicted proteins | sample 554931 | NCBI WGS metagenome assembly CDYG01 (sample SAMEA3182055, study PRJEB8094) | gut metagenome | biome: human; feature: gut; material: Stool; isolation source: human stools | place: Canada | collected 2012-11-13
ATTTTTAATTCTTAATTTTTCATTTTTAATTGGAACTCGTTCATAAACCACGCCATCTGTTCGTCGACACTCATGTGGCTGTTGTCGAGCACGATGGCGTCGTCGGCCTGGCGCAGCGGCGATACGGCGCGGCTCATGTCGGCCTTGTCGCGCTCGCGGATGTTGCGTTCGACCTCCTCCATCGTCACCGACATGCCCTTGCCCGTCAGCTCCTTGTAGCGGCGGCAGGCGCGCACGGCGGTGTCGGCCGTCATAAACAGTTTCAGCTCGGCGTCGGGGAACACCACCGTGCCGATGTCCCGGCCGTCCATCACCACGCCCCGGCGGCGGCCCATCTCCTGCTGCATGGCCACCAGTTTGCGGCGCACCTCGGGGATGGCGCTCACGCGGCTCACGCAGTTCGAGACCTCGATGGTGCGGATCTTGCCCTCGACCAGATCGCCGTTGACGTAGATGTCGCTGGCCCCGCGCTCGGGGTTGAAGCGGAAGGTGATCGAAATGCGGTCCAGCAGCTTCACGACGGCCTCTTCGTCGACGATGCCCGAACGGATGGCTCCGTGTTCGAGGGCGTAGAGCGTCACGGCGCGGTACATGGCGCCCGTGTCGATGAAGATATAGCCCAGGCGGGCCGCGATGGCTTTGGCGAAGGTGCTTTTTCCGCACGACGAAAAGCCGTCGACGGCAATGATGATCCTGTGTTTAGTGTCCGACATTGGGGAATATATCAAAGAAGGTCGATAATATGGTGTAAATGCCTAATATGCCGATGATGAGTCCCGCGACGTGGTTGATCGTGAGCATGTGCCGCGGACGGAAGCGGCGGCGGAAGAGGTTGATGACGAAGGCCAGCAGGGTCCACCACGCCACCGCGCCGCCGAAGAACCCGGCGATGACGAACAGCGAGCGCATGAAGCCCCCGAAGGTGTGGTCGGCCATGTCGCCGCCCGAAATCTTGAACACCGCGAAGAAGGCCAGGATGTAGGGGATGACCATGATGAAATTGGCGATCGTAAGCCCGAAGATCGAGGCGAAATCCTGCCACAGCGAGGTTTTGCCCGCGCGGTTGCGGCGGATTTGCGGCACGGGATTCTGTGCGAAGATGAAAACGCCGACGATCACCACGAAGATGCCGCCGATCACCCGCAGCAGCGTGTTGTACTGTTCGATCTGGGTCTGGAGCATCGAGTAGAAGAACAGTGCGGCCATGGCCATGAACGTATCGGCGCAGGCGACGCCGATGCCTGAAACGATGCCCGAGCGGCGGCTTTTCGACAGCGTGCGCTGGATGCAGAGCACTGCCACGGGACCTACCGTGATCGAAGCGGCGACGCCTACGCAGATGCCGCGGAACAGGGTTTCGACGATTTCAAATGCCATTTTTTCGGTTTGCTGCGCGTCAGCGACGCACCTGTTACTTACTATCGCCCCTGCGCGGAAGACGGCCCGGAAAAAGGCGTTGTCTTCGGCTCTGCGGCGGCTTTCCGTATTTGCGAAGCAAAGATACAAAAAAGCTCCGACATCCGCCTATGAAAAGGTAAAAAAAGGGTGCGGCGGGTTGTCCCGCGGGTCGGATATGTTGATAAAATATCGAAAACTTTGGCCCCGGGCTTGCATATCGTTCGTTGAAAATGAATAAATTTGCAGAAACAGTACTCCACAATGGCAGAGATGAAACAATTCGGCATCGATCTCGAACTGGACGACGCCGTGGCCCAGGGCCACTATTCGAACCTGGCGATCATATCGCACTCCACTTCGGAGTTCATCATCGACTTCGCGACGGTCCTGCCCGGTGTGCAGAAGGCGCGCGTCAAGAGCCGCATCATTCTTACGCCCGAGCATGCCAAACGGTTGCTGCGCTCGTTGCAGGAGAACATCGTGCGCTACGAAAGCAACGTGGGCAAGATCGAGATTCCCTCGCCCCAGCCCACGCCCGACGCGGGTCCCAAGATGGGTCAGGCCTGAAAACCGGCGGCGCTGCACGGCAGCGCCTTTTTTTGCGCCCGGCGCGTCGTGTCACGTTTTTGTCACGGCCGAAAATTTTGCGGCGTGGAAAAAAACGTTACTTTTGTGGCAAAAGTCCAGATTCCGCCATGCCCACACCCTCGCCGTCAGACCAGCGGTTGTTCGAAGGCATCCGATTCGGCAACGAGGCCGATTTCGAATGCTTCTTCCGGCGTTACTATCCCCGATTGGTGAACTATGCCGCCCGGTTCGTCGCCGGGCATGAAACGGCGCGCGATCTGGTGCAGGACAGTTTTGCACGCCTGTGGGAGCGGCGGTGTGAACTGCGCGAGCTGGATCTGGCCTCGCTGCTGTTCACGATGGTGCGCAATGCCTGTCTCAATTATCTGAAACACAACGGTGTCGTGGCGCGTCACGAACTGGAGTACACGGCCTGCATGCGGGGTGAGGAGCGGATTTACAGCTACGATTTTTTGAGCGACGCCGAGCAGCCCTGCCTTTACGAGGAGTTGCAGCGCGAGGTGCAGAAGGCTGTCGACGCGCTGCCCGACCGCTGCCGCGAGGTTTTCCGGATGAGCCGCTTCGAAGGGCTGAAAAACCGCGAAATCGCCGCGCGGCTGGGCATCTCCGAGACGGCCGTCGAGAAACACCTGGCCCGTGCCGTCGGCCGGCTGGGCGAGCATTTGCGGCGAAGCTGTTCGTTCGAACTTTCGGTGGCCGTGCTTTCGTGCCTGCTGGCGAATTACCTGTAAAATCGGATAGACGATCATTGACCCGGCAGCGGAGATTTCTCTCTCCGCTGTTGTCGTTTTTTTCTTTTTGCGACTTTTTTTGATTTTTTTGTGATCGGGAGGGTTGGGGAAAGGCAAATTCGGTTGTTTTAAAATATGTAACGGAAATGGAAGAGATGAAATTCGATCAGGAAGAGATGCGGCGTCTGGCCGGACGTTATTTTGCGGGAGAGATCGCTGCCGAGGAGGAGCGCGAGTTGTTCCGCTTCGTCACCTCCGACGCTGCGTGCCGCAGGCAGTTTGCTGCGTGGCGGCTCGAATGGGAGGCGATGCCGGCATCGGACGCCGCGACCGACCGCGACTGGCGCCGCCTGCGGTCGCGTATCCGCCTGCAAGGGTCCGCGAGGAGCGCCCGTCCGGGGCGGTTCGCTGCGGTATGGCGTGCCGCGGCTGCCGTGGCGGTGGTGTGCGCGACCTTCTTCGGCGCGCGGCTCTACGACCGCCTGCTGCTGGAGCGCGCCACGGAGCGCTACACCGTGACCACGAAGAGCGGCGACCGCAGCACGGTCTGCCTGCCCGACGGGACGCAGGTGCGGCTCAACGGGTCGTCGACGCTGACCTATCCGGCCAATTTCAACGCCACGAACCGCTCCGTCGAGCTTTCGGGGGCCGCCTACTTCGACGTTTCGCCCGATGAAAAGCACCGTTTCGAGGTGAAGGTCGGAAACTGTTCGGTGGTGGTCAAGGGTACGAAATTCGACGTGACGGCCTATCCCGACGACTCGCTCATCACCACCACGCTGCTCGAAGGGGCCGTCGGTTTCACCGCGCCGCGCGGGGAGACCTTGCTCCGCCCGGGCGAGTCGCTCACCTACGACCGTTTCGCCGAGACCACGGCCATCACGCACGTCAACACGGCGCAGTACCTGGCCTGGATCGAAGGGCGCATCGAGTTCATCGACGTGACGATCGTGCAGTTGTGCGAGAGCCTGAGCAGCCTTTACGGCGTTGAAATCACGCTCGACGACCGCCTGCGCGCCGACGGGACTTTCATCACCATCCGCCTGAGCAACCAGGAGTCGCTCGACAGCGTTCTGAAGGCCCTCGACCTGATCGTTCCGGTCTCGGTCCACCGGCAAGGCCCTTCGGTGCGTCTCTCGGCCAAGTGACGCCGCATCCTGAAACAACTTTAAAACAACCAATACCTTAAACAAATGAAGCAATTCTCCAATCTGAAACGGGCGTTTCTGCCGTGCCTGTTCGTGTTGCTGACGCTCCCGGCGTGGGGGCAGATGCAGCCCGTCACGAAGAACTTCCGGAAAACGCCTCTCAAAAACGTGCTCAAGGAGGTGGAGGCCCAGACCGGGCTGTCGATCATGTACGACACCCGGGAGCTGAACCTCGAACGTCCGGTCACGGCTTCGTTCGACCGCACGCCCGTGTCGCAGGTGCTGCGCGAGGTGCTTGACCGCACCGTCCAGTATTCGATCAAGGACAAGATGATCGTGATCTACAAGGCGTCGGCGACTCCCCCCCCCGCAGCCGGGACGGGTAAGACCCTGACAGGCACGGTGCTGGACGAAACGGGAGCGCCGATGGTGGGCGCCGCCGTCGCCACGCCCGACGGACGCCGCGGCACGGTCACCGACAGCAACGGCCGCTATTCGCTGACGCTCGGCGCCGGCGACGCTCTGATTTCGGTCTCCTACCTGGGCTACGTCACCCGGCAGATCGTCATCGGCGACCGTACGGAGGTCGACGTCAACCTGGTCCCCGATGCCAAAAACACCATCAACGAGGTGGTGGTCATCGGTTACGGCGCGGTGAAGAAATCCGACCTGACGGGTTCGGTCTCCAACGTGAAGATGTCCGACATCCGCGACGTGCCCAACACGTCGGTCGACCAGGCTCTGCAAGGCCGCATCGCCGGTGTGGACATCATGTCGACTTCGGGTGCGCCGGGAGCCACGACTTCGATCCGCGTGCGCGGCACGCGTTCGATCTCGGCGTCGAACGAACCGCTGATCGTCGTCGACGGCGTGATCGACGCCGTGAGCGACCTGAACGACATCAACTCGGCCGACATCGAGCAGATCTCGGTCCTCAAGGACGCCTCGTCGACGGCCATCTACGGCTCGCGCGGCGCCAACGGCGTGATTATCGTCACCACGCGGCAGGGCGTCACCTCGAAGCCGTCGGTCACGGCCAAGGCTGAATTCGGCGTCTCGAAACTCGCCCGCGACCTCGATCTGATGGACGCGCAGGAGTTCGTCCGCTACCTCAACGACCGGAACTATTTCTCCTCGCGCGATCCGCAGCGTCCGCCGCGCTTCGACCCTTCGGAGTACGGGCGCGGGACCGACTGGATCGACGAGATCACCCGCACGGCTCTCTATCAGAACTATAACCTTTCGGTCAGCGGCCGCAGTCAGAAGTCGAGCTACTTCGCGGCGCTCGGCGGCAACGATACGCAGGGCATCGTCGACGGCAGCGGATTCCGCCGCATCACGGCCCGTCTGAATCTTTCGTACGACTTCGCCAAGTGGCTGACCGTCGGTTTCAAGGGCAGCTATACCTTCCGCGACGAGAATCCCAACCGGGCGACCATCGGCGGCGCGAACATCTGGGACGGCGCCGTCTACCTGGCCCCGACGATGGGTCCCAAAGACTACATCAACCCCCTCTACGAGAACGGCGTGCGCATTGATACGCCCCGCGCCAAGATCGACTGCAACGAGAACGAGAGCGAGCGCATGACCAATACCGACGTGCTGGAGTTCACGATCAAGCCCGTGCGCGGGCTGATCATCAAGAGTCAGAACTCCTATATGGTCTACCAGCGTCACGACTACCAGTTCTGGCCCAGCTATCTGCCGAAGCGCACCGAGGGCGAAGGGGCCGATGCCTACCGTTACGAGGGCGACGCACGCCGCCTGACTTCGGAAAATACGGTCTCCTATTCGAAGAAATTCGCCTCGGGGCACTATTTCGATGCGATGGCGGGCTTCTCGGCCACGCACGAAACGGCCAACTTTTTCTCGCTGAAGGCCGAAGGGTTGCTCACCGACGACCTGAAGTGGAACAACATGAACAGCATCGGCAGCAAGGAGAACTACAACGCTTCGACCAGCTCGAACAAAGTCGTGCGCGAGTCGGTGCTCATGCGCCTGAACTACAACTACAAGAGCCGCTACTACTTCACCTTCACGGGGCGTTACGACGGGTCGTCGAACTTCGCCGAGAACAACAAATGGGGTTTCTTCCCTTCGGCGGCCGTCAAGTGGAACGCCAAGAACGAGAATTTCCTCAAGCAGGTGCGCTGGCTCGATGAACTGTCGCTGCGCCTGAGCGCCGGACGCACGGGTAACGACGCCATCGCGACCTACCGTTCGCTCGAAGCCTACGGCACGACCACCAACGGTTATCTGTTCGGCGGCACGCAGTCGGCGTCGTTCTTCCCTTCGCGTGTGGCCAATCCCAACCTGACGTGGGAGAAAACCACGCTCTACAATGCGGGTCTCGATTTTTCGGCCTTCGACGGCCGCCTGAACATCACCGTCGACGGCTACTATTCGACCACCCGCGACCTGCTGCTTTCCTTGCAGACGATCCATACGACGGGTTACACGAGCCGTTTCACGAACCTGGGCAAGACGTCGAACCGCGGCGTCGAGGTCTCGGTCGAGAGCCGCAACATCGTGAAGCCGAAATTCGGCTGGACGACGAGTTTCACCCTTTCGCACAACAAGCAGATGGTCGATGACATCGGCCACGAAGAGTACGTTTCGTGTCTCGAAAGCGGCGGCAATACCAACTACATGATGTATGGCTACAAGACGGGCTATCCGCTCAATGCACTCTGGGGATTCCAGTACGCCGGGGTCTGGAAGACGACCGACCAGTTCGAGCGCAATCGCTTTACCAAGAGTTATATATCCTCGTCGACGGGCAGCGACGCCCAGCTGATGCTGGGGTATCCCAAGTACGTCGATCAGAACCGAGACGGCATTCTGTCGGAGGAGGACCTGATCTATCTGGGCAACTCCGACCCCGTGCTTTACGGCGGTTTGCAGAACACCTTCAACATCGGCGGTCTGCGCATCGGATTCTACTTCTCCTATTCGCTGGGCGGCAAGATCTACAACTACTCCGAGCTTGCGATGGCCGGCGGTTACGCCACCAACCAGTACCGCTACATGCTCGACGCGTGGCATCCCGTGCGCAACCCGGATTCCGACCTGCCCCGTGCGGGAACCGACGACCGACTGGTTCCCAGTTCGTTGCAGGTGCACGATGCCTCGTACCTGCGTCTGAAGAACGCCACGGTCTCCTATACGTTCGACCTGCGGAAGAAAACCCGCCTGCTGCGCGACATCACGCTGGCCGTCACGGGCGAGAACCTCTGGCTCTGGACCAAGTACAACGGTTTCGACCCCGACGTTTCGAGCGAGGGGACCAGTTCGACCCTGCGCCGCGTCGACATGGGCGCCTATCCCCGTTCGCGGATGTTCGTGTTCAGCATCCAGCTGCGTTATTAAATCCACCCGACAATTTCCGAAGAAGATGAAAAACTTCAATCAATTCATACTGACGCTCCTCGCGGCGGGACTGCTCGCCTCCTGTTCGCTGACGGAGGAGCCGACCTCGTTCGTCAACCGCAAATCGTTCTACAAGAACGAGTCGCAGTGCATTGCGGCGCTCAATTCGTGTTACATGCCTGCGAATGCGATCTATACGGCCAACTTCATGCTGGTCACTGAGGCCTGCACCGACATCTGGTACTCCTCCTCGACGACCGTCGACGCCTGCCTCGACGTGACTCCCGCCAAGCCGCAATACGGCAAGAACGTCTGGACGCAGGGTTACAAAGGCGTCATGTACTGCAACGAGTGCGTCGAGTGCATCTCGTCCGCCGACCTGGCCGACGGGGTGAAGATGCCTCTGGCGGCCGAAGCCCGCGTGATGCGCGCGTTTTACTACTATGTGCTGACCTGCATGTTCGGCGACGTGCCGTTCTACACCACGATGGTCGACACCGACCAGCGGCTGGCCGAAATCCGCCGCCTGCCCCGAACCCCGGCCCATGAAATCCGCCAGGAGCTGTACGATGACCTGGAGCGGAACGCACTGCCGTGGTTCACCGCCGAGAACGGGCGCAAGTGCCGCGCCTCGGAGGCCGTCGACAACCGTTCGGGCTATGCGCTGGCGCTGATGCTGATGGCAAAGTTCGCCATGTGGAACGAGGACTGGAACGGGGCGCTGGTCCCCCTGCAAGCCCTTGAGGAGCTTTACGGCGACTTCAACGAAGGCAACTATCCGCTGGCCGAGACCCAGTGGCGCTACAAGAACCCTGCGGAGTCCATCTTCGAGATCCAGCACGCCTGGTCGCTCACCGGCACGCAGTACAACGGCAACGTGGCGGCGATCATGATGCCCACGCACAACGGAGACGGGGTCTTCGACGGCGTACCCCTGAAGGGTTACGGCACGTCGATGCCCGGCTGGTCGTCGCTGCGGGCCAACAACCGCTATGCGATCTTCCGCCCCGCGACGGGCAATACGCAGACCGAGAATGCGGCCTACGTCGACGCGCTGTTCAACCCCCTGCCCCTGACCTACGACACCTACGACGCGACGCTGAACCGCTATACGGTGAAGATCGACCGCGAGGCGCTGGCCGCCGGGGAGATCCGCGGGCAGAAGATCGACCGCCGCGTGCAGTACTTCCTCGGCCTGGGCGACCTGGAGGCGGGCGAGACCTTCAAGATCACGCACAACTACGGAGTGCCCTGGCCCGGTCCGAAATTCTGGTGTCCGGACATCGAGCAGAACTACGATTCGAACAACTACCGCATTTTCCGCTATGCCGACGCCATTCTGATGATGGCCGAATGTTACTGCAACCTGGAGAACGCCGAGGAGACGATGCGTTACCTGAACATGGTCCGCCAGCGTGCGGGCGTCGATCCCGTCACCAACTTCACGGGCTTCGAGGACCTCACGCTGGCTGTCCGCTGCGAGCGCGCCCGGGAGCTGGGCGGCGAGTTCCAGCGCAAGTTCGACCTCGTGCGCTGGGGCATCTGGTACGACCAGACCTACGCCTATACCAACAACGCGACGCTCAAGGGCAAGATGCGCCCCTGCCACCGCTACTATCCCATTCCCGACGCGCAGTGCGCCCTTTCGGGCTACGTGCTGACCAACGACGAATACCTTGCCGACGGATTATAAAAACCAGAACCGATGAAACGAATCAACAACCTGATACTGGCGCTCGCGGGACTCTTCGCGGTCGCGTGCGCCGACACCTTCGAGGAGCGTTACGACCTGGCCGTCAATACGGACCGGTATTCGGTCACGGCCGAGGCCGGCAAACTCCCCGTCACGGTCTACTGCTCGGGGGCGTGGACCGCTCAACTCACCGCCGAGTCGGCGTGGGCGACGCTCGACCGCACGGCCGGCAGCGGCATCACGACCATCCGCCTCAATTACGCCGACAACCCCGGACTGACCCGTTCGGTCGGGGTCGTGCTGCGCGGCTCGGGGCTTGAAAAGACCGTCACCGTGGTTCAGAAGGCGGGAATCACCGCCCCCGAACTGATCTTCCTTTCGAAGGACCTCGCCTTCGCCAACGGCGCCTACAAGGGCACGGCGGCTTTCGAAACCAACCTGCCCGACGAGCTTCTCCGCGATGTCGTGCCCGCGGTGACCTATGCCGCGGAGGGCGACGCGTGGATTTCCGATGTCGTCTACCATGCCGACGACGCGGAGGCGGGCGAGACCGAAATTCCGCTGGCCCGCCGGGGGCTGATCACCTTCGCCACGGCTGCCAACGCCACGGGAGAACCCCGCACGGCGACGGTCGGCTTCTCGGTGACGGATGCCGACGGCAATGTTTTCGGCGACTCGTTCACCGTGACGCAGAGCGCCGACGAGGCCCGCATCACGCTCGCCGACGACGTGGCTCCCATCGAGGGCGGCCGGCGCGCCGTGGCCTTCTCGACCAATCTCGGGGCGCTGCTTGCGGAGATGAAGGTCGAAGTCACGTACGCCGATCCGGCTGTCGCGGACTTTATCTCCGATGTCGAACTCGGCGCCGGGGAGCTGACCTACGCGATTACGGCGAACGAGGGCGTGGAGAAGCGTTATGCGACGATCACGGTCTCCTGCGCCGACCTTGCGGGCGGTGTGGTTTCAGCCTCTTCGAACATCACGCAGCGGGTGACGGCCCAGCCGCGCGAAGTGTCGTCCGCCGATCTGCGGGCGCTCTTCACGGCCGAGGACAAATCCTACGCCAGCGACGAGGACCATATCGACTACCTGCTGTGCCGCGTCATCGGCGACGCCGGGAACCCGAACATGGATCAGAACCTCAATACGGGTCCCAACAGCATCACCACCGACGAGAACGACTGTACGAACTACGTGCAGAGCCTGGACGGCCGCTACGGCTTCCGCCTGAAGTTCGCCGCCCCGGCCGACAACGTCTGCCTGCGCGGGGAGCAGGTGAAGATTCTGCTCGACGGCGTGACCCTTTCGCGCGAAAGCGACCCGATGCGCTACACGCTGCGCGGCCTGAAGGCCGGGAACATCGAAAAGGCGGCTGAAGCCTCCGCCCTGGAGCCCAAGGCGCGGACCATCGCGACGCTCACCGACGACGACATCTACACCTACTGCGCGCTTTCGGGGCTGGAGTTCTCCGTCAAGGAGGGCGCCTATACCAATGTCCGCGAGTACGACGCCATCGGCAATCCCTGCAATGCGAACCTCTCGTTCGCCGGCGGCACGCAGGCCCAGAAGGCCAAGGACGGCGCGGCCAATCTGCTCTACGACGGGGACAACGACGCGATCTACATGCTCGTGAACATGAACTGCGGCTGGCGCCGCACGGGACGGAGCGTGCCGCAGGGCGTCGGCACGGTCAGCGGCATCGTGGTCCACACGCCGATGGAACGCTGGGGCGGCAACGTGGGCCGTTATTCGATCCGGCCCTTCGACGAGGCGGACATCGACATCCCGCGCGCCGCGGCGTCGGCCTATGCGACGCTCGTCGAGTGGCGGCTGGACAAGGCCGTGATTTCGGTCGGCGCCTACAAGTGGAACGACAACGGAACCTACACGGTCGGCTCGGCGGCCAATTCGGCCACGCAGCTCGTCCAGAACCGGATGCACGCCACGACCGACAACACGGGCGGCGGGGCGCGGCTTTACAGCGAGAACCGCATGCTCAATCAGACGGTTACCGCCGACCGTTCGTACCCCATCGCCATCGTTCACGGCTACCGCGGACTGAACGTCTCGAACTACGTGCCGGGCGACGGCACGACGATGGGCATGTCGAAATACACGATGCTGGGTTTCCTCGGCAACGTTGCCGGCTGGTACGAGTGGAACGGCGATACATGGACCGGTAAGACCAACGGCATCGTGATGGAGTTCTCGACGGCGGGCGTCGGCGGCTCGGCCGCTGCGGTCAGCTTCTCGACCGCCGCGGGCAAGCACAGCACCAACGAAGCCGCCTGCTCGTGGACCAACGCCAGCTCATACCCCGTTTACTGGAAGGTGGAGTACGCCACCTCGGCCGACGGGGCGACGTGGAGCGACTACACCGAAGCCGTCAACGCCGCCACCGGGGAGCGCGGTTTCGAGATGCGTTCGCTGCCGTGGTGCATCAACAACAGCTCGACGCGCACGTCGGTCTTTGACACGGCCAACCGGTCGGGCGTCTACACCCAGTCCGACTTCGGTTTCGGTCTGGTGCCCTACCGCTTCGTGCTGCCCGCCGAGGTGCTCGGCAAGGCGAAGGTGCGGGTGCGCATCAGCCCTTCGTCCGACGTCATCGCGACGTGGAATCCCGGCATCGACGGCTATGCTCTGGGCCAGACGCACCGCAACCTGCGCATAGCGCGGACCTATCCGTTCGACATCGCCAACGGCGTCTATGTCGAGGACCTTTCGATCCAATACAAATAGTGCCGAACCATGAAACACCTGCTGAAATACCTGCTCGCCGCCGCGGCCCTTCTCCTTTGGGGACAGGCTGCGGCCGCCGGGCCGTTCGGACAGCTCCGCGGGCTGTGCGAACCCGGAAAGTCGGTCTTGCTGACCGCCCCGACGGTGGTCGAAGGCATCGTCGTCAGCGATTACCGCAGCCCCAACATGGAGCTGAATCCCAACCTGAACTACTATTCGGTCGATCTGGAGGAGAACGACCGCACGGTCTATGTCGAGGCCGCCGACGGCAGCTGCGGCATCCGCCTGCGTTTCGACGAGGCGAGTGAAAACCGGCTCGCCCGTTACGACCGCGTGCGCCTCGATCTCAACGGCTGCCGTCTCACGCGCACGGCCGCGCCCGACTGCATGACGCTGACGGGCGTGCAGGCGCTCAACGTCCTCTCGGTCGCGCCCGGCACGGCCGCGGATCTTCCCGTGAAGGAGCGGAGCGTCGCGACGCTCACCGACGACGACCTCTATACCTTCGTGACGCTGCGCGATGCGGAGTTCGTCTTCAAGGAGGGTTCCTACACCAACATCTGGGAGCCTTACGCCCAATCCTGCGGTGAACTCCACCACTACAAATACGACATCAACAACCGTATGGACGGCTGGGCGTCGCTCGTCCGCGACTCGGAAGGCGGTGCGATCTACATGCTGGTCAACACCCTTTGTGCATGGCGCCGCGCCGGCAAACCCCTGCCGCAGGGCATGGGGCCGCTCTCGGGCGTGGTGGTCCATACGCCGATGCGCCGTTACGGCGGTGACATGGGGCGCTACTCGATCCGCCCGCTCGACGAGGGCGGCATCGGCGTCAGCCGCAAGCGCAACTCCCCGTGGAAACGTCTCACGGGGTGGCTGCTCGACGGTTCGGCTGGCGCGTCGCTCGAATTCGAACTGCTCGGCTACCAAAACCTCGGAACCGAAGGCCGGAAGGGTGACCGGGTGCTCAACGACGCCGGAAGTTCGCGCGGTTATCTTTGGACCGACTGCGGCGCTTTCGTGCACGTCGACGGCGACTACAACGCCCTCGGGACGCAGAACAAGGGATGGGTCGGCAACGGTGCGGTGGTTTTCAAGGCTCCCGTGCCCGACTGGTACAAGTGGGACAACATGGGGCGCATGGTCGGTTCGAACGCCTTCTACATCGCCTTCTCGACCAAAAAAGCCCGCGGCACGGCCCTGCAACTCGCCTTCGAGTGGGGCGCAGGCAACCAGGACGGCAACTTCTCGTGGAGTTTCCCGCTGGAGTGGAAGGCCGAATATGCGGTCGACGGCGGCGAGTTCCAGCCCCTTCGTGACGCCGCCACGGGCCGTGAGACCTTCGTGCTGCGTTCGCTGCCCTGGTGGGACAAGGTGATCGACGGCTCGGGCCATGCCGACCGCCTGCGCACGCCCTACGACTGCGGCATGGGTCTCCAGCAGCGCATTTTCCGTCTGCCCGCCGAGGCCTTCGGCCGTGAAGAGGTCGTCGTGCGCCTCTCGCCCGCCTCGGGCCTGTTGTCGCAGATTCGCGGCAATCCCTCCGCCGACGTGCTGATCCCGACCTCGGTGGTCCGTAAAAACAGCAAACAAACCACCGTCATCCGCTTCGGCACGATCACGGTCGATTACAAATAACCCCAAAACAGAACCTGAACATGAAATCCTGCAAGATATTACGCTACGGCGCGGTGTGCGGCCTGGCGGCCCTGGCGGCCGTCGGCTGCTCGGTCGATGACGCCGAAACCATCCGCGTGCGCGAACTCACGGCCGCCGAGCACGAACTTTTCGTTCCGGCGTCGGGCGGAACCGCCCAGATACAGCTTTATTCCAACGGCCGGGTCCGGGTCGAGGCGCTCAGCGACATCGGAGGCTGGGCTTCGGTCGACCGGTCGGAATTCGACGGCGACCGGATGGTTTCGGTCACCTTTACGGAGAACGATTCGTTCCGCCGCATGGCCAAGCTGCGCTTCGTGCTCGACGGCGGCACACGGGCCGACACGGTCTGCATCAAGCAGTACGGCGTGGTTCCGTCGCTCGAATGTCCGGCTCCCTACAAGGCGATCCGCGGCAGCGTCGAGACCTTCACCCAGTTCGAGATCGACACCAACATCCCGCTCGGGGACTTCGCTGTCGCGACTGCCTACGTCGGTCCGACCAGAGACTGGATTCGCAGCGTGCAGCCCGAGCAGGGCATGCTGGTCGTCGACACGAAACCCAACCCGGGCGAAGACGTCTGCAAGGCGGTCGTCAACCTGAGCTACGTCGACGGCTGGGAGGAGACCTTCTCGGCCAACCTCTACATCACGCAGGCCGACAAGGACGACGAGTTCGGCCGCGAGGTGTCGTTCGCCGACGTGCGGGCGCTGGCGACGGCCGAAGGCACGGCCGTCGACGAGGATATTCTGATCGAAGGCATCGTCGTCAGCGACTTCCACAGCAAGAACATGGAGGCCAACCCCAGCGTTTCGTACGACAAGGTCGACGTGACGGTCAACGACTGCACGGCCTACCTCGAAAGCCCCGACGGCCGCTACGGCTTCCGCCTGCGCTTCGACACGCCGGAGGACAACGTGCTGGCGCGCGGCACGCGCCTCTCGCTCTCGCTCAGCGGCACGGTCCTCACGCGCGAGGAGAATCCCGAACGCTACACGATCAGCAGCCTGGTCGGCGAAAATATGGTCGAAAGCGTTGCCGGAGAGGCGATTCCCGTCAAGCAGCGCCGGATTTCGGAACTGACCGACGACGACGTCTACACCTTCGTCTCGCTCGAAAACACCGAATTCCTGTTCAAGGAGGGCAGCTATGCCAACGTTTACGAAAATTACAGCCTTTCGTCCGATGTCAACGCCTCGCAGACGGGCAACAACAACCGCATGGACGGCTGGGCGTCGCTGCTGATGGACGACGCGGGAAATTCGATCTACGCACCGGTCAACATGCTCTGCCTCTGGCGGCGTTCGGGCCAGGGCGTCCCGCAGGGGACGGGCACGACCCACGGCATCGTGGTGCACAACGAATTGCCGCGCTACGGCAACGTGGGGCGCTACCAGATCCGCGTGCTCGACGAGTCGGGCTTCGGCATGGAATGGGCCGGGGAGTCGGCCTATACGGAGTTTGCCGAATGGGACGGCAACCCTCACAAATACTCGTTCGGGACCTATGCCAAGTTCAATAGCCGGTATGCCTATAACCGGCTGGAGTCGATCACGCCGTCGGACGACATCTCGTCGGGCAAGACCGTGCCGAATGCCGAACTGTTCTGCGAAAACCACGTCGAAACCACTGCTGCCGAAGCCTGGCCCATTGCAGGAACGGGCAATTACAACAATCCGGAGGTCGGTTCGCTCGGAACGTCGCTCACCTGCAAAGCCTATTTCGTCAAGGCCGGCGTGAAGGGCTGGTATCGCTGGGAAGGGAACGAAGTGGTGGGTTACAACGGCCTGCGCATGGAGTTTTCGACCGCCTCGCTCAACGGCTCGCACATGCTCCTCGGCTTCTCGTTCGCCGCGGGGACCATTTCGGCCACCACCTCGAAAACCTATCCGGCGCACTGGTGCGTGGAGTATTCCGTCGACGGGGGACAGAGCTATACGCTCTGCCCGAGCGCCGCCACGGGCGCCGACTACGTGCACCTGCGTTCGCTGCCGTGGTGGGACGCTTCGCTGGCCGGAAACCGCTACAACACCTGTTCCTCGGCGGGTATCGGACTGACCGACCATCTCTTCCGCCTCCCCGCGGAGGTCTTCGGCCGGGAGCGGGTGATGGTCCGCATACGCCCCTACGACAAGGTGATGACCGTGCTGCCGCTCGTCTGGAACGGCGACACGGAAACCGCCGAGATCAGCGCCGCCACGACCTACGACAACCAATTGCGGTGGGGCGTCATCACCCTGCGTTACCGGTAGCGCCATGCTTGCGATCCGTCATACGGTATGTGTCCTGCTCGTCCTTCCGCTGCTCCTCGGGGGCTGCGGCGGGGACGGTGCGGACGACGGGGACAAACCCCGTCCGCCTGCGGGCGGCGGGGTGATCCTGCGGCTGAAGGTGGCTGCCGGGGAGTCCGGAATGCGTTGGGACTGGTCCGGGGAGCCGCGTGCATTGGTCAACGGCGTGGCCCGCACGGTGGGCTTCGACGCCGACGGAGTGCCGGTCGTGGGCGCCGATGTCTCTGCGGACGGTCTTTATACGGTTCATTTCCCGGCCGATGCTTACAGCCGCGCGAAGCGGGCCTTCGTGCTGCCTCCCGCGCAGTTTCCGGTTTCGGGCGGCAGCCTGCAGGCCGCCGCATGCCCGATGTACGGCACGGTCCGGACCACGGGCGATGCGGCCGACGTGACGCTCTCGCCGCTGTGCGGCGTCGTGCGGATTCCGCTCGCGGGCGATGCGCACATCGCTTCGGTTCGCGTCGAGGATCGCTCCGGAGGGGCCGTTTCAGGCCTGTTTCCGTTCGATCCGGCGACGCCGGAGATTGTCCGGAACGGCAATTTCGGGAACCTGCCGTGGGTGGTGCTCGACTGTGCCGGGACGGGCGGCGGGGTTCGGCCCGCGGCCTCCGGAACGGAGTTCTGCGTGGCGGTTCCCGCAGGCGATTACGCGTCGGGCCTCTCCGTCCGCGTCACCGACTGCGCCCACCGCTCGGCGACCTGGGACATTCCCGGTCCGTGCGCCGTCGCGGCGGGCGGGGTGAAGACCCTTGCGCCGCTGAATTACGCTCCCGGCGAAGACCTGCTCTTCGCCGAGCATTTCGACAACTGCGTCTGGGGGTGCGACTATGCTGCGGAAACGGGCGGTTACGGTGTCGGGGCTGGCAGTTCCGTGCCGTCGCCGGCCACATCGGCGGGGACCGAGGCGGCCTATGTCGCCAAAGGGGCCGGAACGCCCGGCAGCGCGCTTTTCGAGACCTCGGACTATAACTCCGCGCCTGCCGCAAGCGCGACGCTCGCCGTGCGCCGCGACTACCTGCGCAACCGCGGACTCTACGACTGGCAGCGGCTCTTCTACGCCGCGGAATATCGCGGCTGCCTGTGCGGTGGCGACGTCGGCGGTTACGGCAACCGGGGCATTCTGGTGACGCCCCGCATGGCCGCCGCCGGCGAACCGTGCTGCGCCGAACTGTCGTTCCGCATCTGCCTCGAACGGGGCATGGAGAGCGATGTGGCCTGCATGGCCGAGTCGGGCGTGCTGCTGGGGTGCGAGGTCGACGGCATGCCGGTCGATGTCGATGTCGCGACGGGGACCGACATTTCGCAGTCGGTGCAGGGCGTCACCCGTACGGCCGTCCTGCTGCGCGCCGCGAAGCTGACGTCCGGCGTGTGGCACCAGGTGCGGATGTCGTTCGGGGCCGTGGCTGCCGGAAGTGCGTTCCGCTTCATGCCCACGGTGATCCGCGACGTCAAAAACTGCTTCTGGATCGACGACGTGGAGGTTCGCCGCACGGGCCGCTACGCCCATGCGGGCGATTGCGTCACGGTCGAACCCACGACCGAACGCGCCGCCGCGGGTGAAGATGTCTCGCGCCTGCGTCTGCGTCCGAGCGCCGTGCTCTCGATGGCCAACGAGACGACCTACACCGTCACGCCGGGTTACGGCATGACGTGGATCAGCCCCAGCCTCTCGTCCGACGAGTCGGTCTGGACGCGGGACATCGCCTTCGCCGAAAAGCAGCTCGCCGCCAACGGCTGCAAGGTGTGGTGCATCCACCTGCCCTACGGATCGACGACCGCCGCGCGCAACCGCGATCTCTGCGCCGCGGGCGCCGACCGTGCCGCCTCGGTGGCCTTCTTCACGCGGGCGATCCGCGCCGTCGCACCCCTGAAGCCGAAAAACGTGCTGGTTCACTGCAACCAGACCCTCGCCTTCGGCGACGGCAGTTCGGCCGCGAGCCTCGCACTGTCGCTGCACGAGTTGCAGACGGTCGCCGACGAGATCGGGGCGCACGTCTGTGTCGAGAACATGTCCTACGGCGTGGGCGCCGATGCCGCGGTGCTCGCCGCGGCCGTCGACGAGGCCAATGCGCTGGGCAGCCACCGGCACGAAGTCCGCATCGCTTTCGACACGGGCCACGCCAACCTCTATCTCACGCGCGAACAGCCCGGAAAGACCGTCGTCGACTGGCTCCGTACCGCCGGTGCGCGCATCGGCCAGCTGCACATTCACGGCAACCGCGGCTGGAACGGACGGATCAACGACGACCACCTGATGCCGGGCTACGCCGGGCGGCTGGGCTATGCCGACGCCATCGGGCGGGCGGGGCTGTGGGGCGAGTTCTACCATACGCTGCTTGCCGAATGCCGCTACCGGGGTCCCTTCACCTACGAGATTTCCACCCGCACGTTCGGCACGGTCGCGGGGGAGGAGCGCAGCGACAACGTTTCGGCTCCGTGGACCATTGCGCATAACTACGACACTTACCTGTATCCCGCCTTCCGGGAGTACGCCAACCGAAAATGAACGCCATGAAAAAACTGATTTGTCTGCTGCTGATGCTCTGTGCGGGCACGGCGGCCTTCGCGTGGGGCGGGCGTGAACACCGCCTGATCGCCTATATCGCCGAAGCGCACCTCACGCCCCGCACCCGGCAGGTGCTCGATCGTTACCTCGATCAGTCGATCGTCGAGTATTCGACCTGGATGGACCGCTACCGCACGGCCCCCGGTTACGAGATCACGACCTACTGGCACATGGTCACCATCGACAAGGACGGCAGCGTGCCGCCCGAACCCCTGCGTCCCAACGGCGACGGCGACGCCGTGCGCCAGCTCACGCGCGCCATCGAACGGCTGCGCAACTACCGTGAACTCTCCGATTCGACGGTCAACGTCAATCTCAAGTACGTCATCCACCTCGTGGGCGAGATGCACTGCCCGGGGCACATCTATTTCGCCGATCTGCCGGGCGGCATGGACGCCCCGCGGCACTACGACTTCTTTCTCCTGAAATACAAGGGTAAGGAGGTGACCTACCACTGGGTTTGGGACGGTTCGGTTTCGCGCCAGTATCCCGACTGGACCGAGGAGGATTTCCGCCGCGAATTGGACAAGTGGCCCGCCGAAAAGCAGCGTGCCGTGGGCGAGGGCACACCTGCGGACTGGGCGCTGGAGTGCGCCCGCAGCTGCCGCGTGGTTTACGACTGGGCCAAGCCCGGCGACGACATCGACGAGGGTTTTCTGCGGGAACACGGCGCCCTGCCCGTCGACCAGGCCCTGCGCGGGGCCTACCGGCTGGCGCGCGTCCTCAACGATTTGTTCGACAACTAAAACCTACCGATTATGAAACATACGATTCGAACGGCAATGTCCGCCCTGCTCTGCCTTGCCGCCGTCGCGGGCGTGCGGGCCGACGATTTCGCGGCGCTGCGGGCCGAGGCTGCGGGCCGCACGGTGCGACTGGCTCCCGGTACGCAGCTCGAAGCCCTTGTCGTCAGCGACTACCGCTCGCAGAACATGGAGCTCAACCCCAATGTCTCCTGGGACAAGGTGGATCTCGGCGAGAATCTCCGCACGGCCTATGTCGAAAGCCCGGACGGCCGTTACGGCTTCAGGCTGCGTTTCGCCGGCATCTACGAAAACCGCCTCGAACGGGGCGACCGCGTGCGGCTCGACCTGGGCGGCTGTTCGCTGACCGGGGAGACGGACCCCGAACGCTACACGGTCGACGGTCTGTGCGCCGCGAACGTCGAGGTGCTCGAACGCGGCGTCGCACTGCCCGCGAAGGAGCGGCGCATCGCCGACCTGAAGGACGAGGACCTCTATACCTATGTGACGCTTGCCGGAACGGAGTTTTTGAGCAAGCAGGGATGCTATGCGAACGTATTCGAATCGTGCGTCCAGCGGTCGCGGCTCAACGCTTTCGATCAGCCGTCGCGCCGCACCGACGGGTGGGCGTCGCTGCTCAAGGATGCCGACAACGGTTCGATTTACATGCTCGTCAATACCAAATGCGCGTGGCGGCGCGACGGCCGCGGCGTTCCGCACGGCGTCGGAGCCGTCTCGGGCGTCTTGGTCCATACTCCGATGCGTCGTTACGGAGGCGACATGGGACGTTATGCGATCCGTCCGCTCGACGAGCGCGACATCGCCATTCCGCGCGATACGGCCTCCTCCTACGCCGTGGTCGCCGAGTGGAACTGGGACCGCAATTACGACGGCGCCATCCGCTTCGAGAAGCAGGGCTACACGCCCCGCTCCCCGAAGTCGGGCGTCGCGGGCGACCGTGTCCTTCCCGACGCGGGCGAGGGGTTTCTCTCGACGACCTCCGGGGCCAGGATGCGGCTCGATACGGAGTACGACACGCGCTATGCGCAGGACGGCGACGGCAAGGCCATGCGCGTCAACGCCGCCCTGCGGCTCGATTCCGACACCCGCGACTGGTTCCGGTTCGACAACCGCGACCGCATGAGCGGTGCGGAAGCCATCGTCGTCGAGACTTCGACCGAAGGCGTCGAGGGGCGCGGCCTCTCGTTCGATTTCTCGTTCCTTGCGGGCAACCACGACATCAACCGTTCGTGGGGTTATCCCGTGGAGTGGAAGGTCGAATATTCGGCCGACGGGCTGCCGTTCATAGATGCTGGACGTATTTTCGTACTGCGGCCGGTCGTTTACAACGACGCCGTGATCAAAGACCTCGGCCTGCGCCGCCTTTCATACGACGCCGCGTTGGGATTCACCGAGTACAGCGTGCCGCTCCCGGTTTCGCTGCTCGGGCGCAAACGGCTCACCGTGCGGTTGGCGCCCGCTTCGGCCGTCATGGCCACGATTCCCGAGAATCCGGCCGACGACTCGGCCGGCGGGGTTGTCACGGCCGATTTCCGCCAGCCCTTCGTGCTGCGGCTGGGGCGGGTGGCCGTCCGGGCGCTCCGATGACGAAAAAGCCCGCTGCGTGAGCAGCGGGCTTTTTTTATGAACGGGGCTTTACAGCGCTTCGGCGACGACGTAGGTGCTGCCGCCGATAAAGATCATGTCCTCGGGGGCGGCCAGCTCTTTGGCCCGGGCCACGGCGGCCGTCACCTCTTCCACCGCTTCGCCGCGGAGTCCGTAGATTGCGGCTTTCGCGGTCAGTTCGGCGGCCGGGAGGGCGCGCTCGGAGTGGGCCTGCGTGAAGATGTAGTGGGCGTCGCGCGGCAGCAGGGGCAGGATGTGTGCCAGATCCTTGTCGCGTACGAAGCCGATCACGCAGTAGAGTTCCCGGTGGGGCGTGGCTTTCAGCTGGTCGGCGACGTAGGCGATGCCGTGGGCGTTGTGGCCCGTGTCGCAGACCGTGAGCGGCGATTCAGCCAGCGTCTGCCAGCGTCCCATCAGGGCCGTGTTGGCCGCGGCGCAGCGCATGCCTTCGAGATAGGCGCGGCGCGAAATGGTGAGCGGCGTCTCCTCGTGCAGGAAGTCGACCGCCGCCGAGGCGGTCACGATGTTGCGGCTCTGGTAGTTGCCCTGCAGGTCGAGCGACACGTCGAACGCCCTTCCGTCGCGCGAGCGGTGGAGGCGGAAACTCTGGCCCGTGCCCTTCATGTGGTGTTCCTCGCACGAGAATTCCTGTTCGGCGTAGATCACCCGCGACTTGTTGGCCGCGGCGGCCTGTTCGATAACCCCGTTGTAACGCGCGTCGGCCTCGCCGATGATCACCGGGATGCTTTTTTTGATGATTCCGGCCTTTTCCGCGGCGATCTTCGGCAGCGTGTCGCCCAGCAGGGAGGTGTGTTCCAGTCCGATGTTGGTGATGACGCTCAATATCGGCACGATGATGTTCGTGGCGTCGAGCCGTCCCCCGAGTCCCGTTTCGATCACCGCCACCTCGACGTCGCTCTGGGCGAAGTAGTCGAAGGCCATTGCGGCTGTCATCTCGAAGAACGACAGTTCCAGTTCGACCATCTTGTCGTGGTGCTTGTCCACGAAGTTCACCACCTTCTGCTTGGGGATCATCTCGCCGTCGACGCGGATGCGTTCGCGGAAGTCCTGCAAGTGGGGCGAGGTGAACAGTCCCGTGCGGTATCCGGCCTGCTGGAGCACCGAGGCGATGATGTGCGCCACGGAGCCTTTGCCGTTGGTTCCGGCGACGTGGATCGTGAAGAAATTGCGCTGGGGGTTTCCGATGTGGCGGCAGAATGCGGTGATGCGCTCCAATCCCGGTTTGTAAGCCGTCGCGCCCTGGGTTTCGAAGACGGGAAGCGACTGAAAGAGGAATTCGAGTGTCTGGGTGTAATTCATATCAGCAAGGGGTTTATTTGACGAGGTGGTTCCTGCGTTTGTAGCGGTAGGCCACGTAGTAGAGCACCGACAGCAGCAGGATGTATTCGGAGATGCGGGCCAGGCAGTCGCCGTAGCGGGTGTAGAAGGTGAGTTCCGAGTTGAGCGGGACCTCGGCGGTGATCACGCCGCGCTGCTCCCAGCCGAGCGTCTGGCCCACGTCGCCGCGGGCCGAGATGAAGCCCGATTTCCCGGTGTTGGCCGAGCGGGCGATGGCGCGGCGGTGTTCGACGGCCCGCAGGCGCGAGATCGAGAACAGGTGTTTGTAACCGGGCGTGTCGCCCCACCAGCCGTCGTTCGAAATGATGGCCATGAACTGCGCGCCGCGGCGCACGAATCCGCCGTAGAAGTCGCCGTAAAGCCCTTCGTAGCAGATCGCCGGTCCGGTTTTGACGCCGTTGTGCTCGAAAGCCGTGCCGTGCAGGCCCTTGCCGATCTGTCCGACCGTGCCGCCCAGGTCGATGACCAGGAATTTCATCGCGTCGAAGACCCACGTCGGGGTGTTTTCGACGCCGATCACCAGCCGGCCTTTGTGGTGCAGCTGCATGTGGCCCGCGGAGTCCAGCCCCACGGCCGTGTTGAAGCGGTCGTAATAGCCGTCGCCGAAGCGTTCCGGGCGGGCCGTCTCGGTCTGCGCCCCGGCCGGGTAGCGGCGAATGGTGCCGGCTCCGGTGATGAGCAGGGCTTCGGGGTGCCGGCTGCGGAGCGAGTCGGTCAGCTCCTGCCAGAATGCGCCCGGTTCGCCCGCCGAATAGAAATCGCTCAATCCGGGTTCCAGGTAGTCGCCCGGCACTGCGGTCTCGGGCAGCAGGATGAACTGCGCGCCGGCGGGGACCTCCGCCATGAGGTCCGCGATGTTGCGCTCCTGCCGCTGGGTGTCGCCGTGGAATTTGTCGTAACAGTCCACGTTGGGCTGGATGACACTCACTCGTGCCGTCCCCTCGTCGGGCTGCTCCCAGCTCTGCCAGATGCACAGCGACGCGATCATCGGCAGTGCGACGGAGCAGGCTGCCGCCGCCCACCGGCGCGTGCTGCGGCTGGCTTGCAACGCTTCGAAAATCAGTATGTTGGAGAGCAACACCCACAGCGTGCCGCCGAAAACGCCCGTGTATTCGTACCACTGCACGGCCCAGACTTCGTGCGAGAAGCCGTTGCCCAGGATGAGCCACGGCCACGAGAAGTCGCCCACGGTGTACCAGTATTCCGTCGTGATCCACGCCGTGACGAGCGTGACGTAGGCCAACGCTTTGGGGGCTTTTTTCGAAACGGTGTGGAAGAGCATGAAGGCGATCATGTTCATCGTCGTCGAAGCGAGCGTGGCGGCCGGGGGGCCTACGGGCGTGGCGTACCAGATCCACCAGATCGTCAGGGCGTTCCACAGCACGAACGCGAGCGTCGCCCAGCCGAACATGCCCCACCACGAGCGACGCGTGTCGTCGTACGACGCGCTCACCCACAGCAGCGGGACGAACCCGATCAGGAGCGTCATGCCCGTCATGCCGAGCCACCCCGGCGAGAGCAGGATGGCCGATAGGATTACCGCCGCGAATCTACGAAACATGAAATGAGATTTTTACGACGGCAAAAGTAGTCAAATGGGCGCAGATTTCAAAATATTTCATACTTTTGTAACGAAACTAACCAATCTGTCATACTAATGAAGAAATTGCTCATTTTACTGGCTGCCCTTGGAGGCATTCTCCTGTTTTCCGGTTGCGAATCGAAAGGATGGAAGACGGTCGACGGCGTGATCGTCTTCGATACGCCCGCGCGCGAACCGGGCCAGAAATCGGTGCTGGGACTCAAAACCGCGCCGATGGAGACGGTCCGTGTGGGCTTCATCGGGCTGGGTATGCGCGGTCCCGGGGCCGTGGAACGCTTCACGCACCTCGACGGCGTCGAGATCAAAGCCCTGTGCGACCTTTATCCCGAGCGCGTGGACAGCGCGCAGGCGATTCTCGTGCGCCGCGGATTTCCCGAGGCGGCTCCGTACAGCGGCGAGGAGGGCTGGAAACAGCTTTGCGAGCGTGACGACATCGACCTGGTGTACATCGTGACCCCGTGGCAGCTGCACGTCCCGATGGCCGTTTACGCCATGGAGCACGGCAAGCACGTCGCTGTCGAAGTTCCCGCCGCCACGTCGCTCGAAGAGTGCTGGCAACTGGTGAACACCGCCGAGAAGACGCAGCGGCACTGCATGATGCTCGAAAACTGCGTTTACGATTTCTTCGAGCTGACGACGCTCAACATGGCCCGGCAGGGACTGTTCGGGGACATTCTCCATGTCGAAGGTGCGTATATCCACGACCTCGACGCTTTCTGGGACTACTATCAGGACAGCTGGCGTCTGAAATTCAACCGGGATCACCGCGGCGACGTCTACGCCACGCACGGCCTCGGTCCCGCCTGCCAGCTGCTCGACATCCACCGCGGCGACAAGATGAACTGCCTGGTGGCGATGGACACCCGCTCGGTCAACGGGCTGAAACTCGCCCGCGAGAAGCTGGGCGCTGAAGAATTCGCCAACGCCGACCATACGACGACGCTGATCAAGACCGAGAAGGGCCGCACGATCCTGCTCGAACACAATGTCTACACGCCCCGTCCGTACAGCCGCATGTACCAGCTGACCGGCACGAAGGGATTCGCCAACAAATACCCCGTTCAGGGCTATGCCTTCAACCCCGACCAGCTTGCGGATTCGGGCGTGCCCGACCACGAGAACCTGAACGCCCACCGTTTCGTGTCGAAGGAGGTGCGTGAGGCGCTGATGGCGCGGTACAAAGACCCGATCGTCCTCGACATCGAGGCCAAGGCCCGCGAGGTCGGCGGTCACGGCGGCATGGACTTCATCATGGACTACCGGCTGGTCTATTGCCTGCAACATGGCCTGCCGCTAGATCAGGATGTCTACGATGCGGCCGAATGGTCGTGCATCGGCGCCCTTACGGCGATGTCGCTCGAACACAACAGCGTCCCGGTGGCCGTTCCCGACTTCACGCGCGGCGACTGGAACAAGACCGACGGTTACCGGCACGCGATGCTGGTGCAGTGATCCGGAGACCGTATGGACGAAAAGACGGCCCGGTCAACCGGGATTGACGCTGCGGGCGCAGGAATGTGAAAAGCGGCAGACCTCTGTGGTCTGCCGCTTTTTCCTTATAGGTTGTGGCCGTGTTTTTGCACGTGCCGGTCGAGCCTCACCGCCGGATTCCTCCCCGCGAAAGCACCTCCTCGAAGTAGGCGATGGTTTTTAGGAGACCGTCCCGCAGCTGGATTTTCGGCTCCCAGCCGCCGAGCATGTTGCGGGCGAGCGAGATGTCGGGCTGCCGCTGCTGGGGATCGTCGGCGGGCAGGGGCAGGTGGACGATCTTCGATTTCGAACCCGTCAGGGAGATCACCTCGCGGGCCAGTTCGGCGATGGTGAATTCGTTCGGGTTGCCGATGTTCACCGGACTGGTGAAGTCGTCGGGCGTGTCGTTCATCATGCGCACCATGCCTTCGATCAGGTCGTCGATGTACTGGAACGAACGGCTCTGTCCGCCGTCGCCGTAGATCGTGATATTGTCGCCCCGCAGCGCCTGGACGATGAAATTCGAGACCACGCGGCCGTCGTTGATGTTCATTTTCGGACCGTAGGTGTTGAATATGCGGATGATCTTCACGGGAATGCCGTGTTCGCGGTAGTAGCTCATAAAGAGCGACTCGGCGCAGCGTTTGCCCTCGTCGTAGCACGAGCGGATGCCCAGCGGGTTGACGTGGCCCCAGTAATCCTCGCGCTGGGGGTGGATCAGCGGGTCGCCGTAGATCTCCTCGATCTCGGCCATGTAGGGATAGACGATGTCGTGGCGGATGATCTCGAAATTGGGGTGCGACAACAAGTGTCGGATGTTGCTTTTGTGACCGGTGAAATAGTTGTCGATGCAGATGATGTCGTTACCTTCCGCGAGCAGCCTTTCGCACAGATGGGAGCCGATCGTATCGCAGGGCTGCATTCCCGAAGGGGTGATGTGCTTCAGCTGCTTCGCCAGCGAGAACGGCGTCATGCTGCCCGCGCCGCCCGATTCGTTGCAGACGTGGAGACCCCGTGCGATCGACTACCGGGTGATGTGCGACAGCCTGAACAGGGTGGGCGGCATGCTCAACCGCTACGACATCCGGCGCAACATCGACCTGATCCGTTCGCTTTATCCCCAGGTGGAGAACATCGCTCTGGTGACCGACAATACCTACGGCGGCATTTCGTTGCAGGCGCTCGTGCGCGCGGAGTGGGAGAACTACCCCGACCTGAATCTCGTGCTGGTGGACAGCCGCGAGGGGGAGGAGACGGCGTTCCGGACCTATGCGACGCTGCCGCCCCGTTCGGCCGTGATGCTCGGCACGTGGCGCGTAGGCAGCGACGGCGAATACTTCATGCAGCGGTCGCTGAACGATCTGGTGCAGAACAACCCCCGCGTTCCGGTCTTCTCGGTGACCGGTACGGGCATCGGCGACACGGCGATCGGCGGTTACGTGCCCGAATACGAGAACGGCGCGGAGGTCATTGCGAACCAGATCCGGAAATATTACGACACGGACGACATCGAAGACGCTCATTTCCATACGAGCAAAAGTCTCTATCTGTTCGATTCGCGCAAGCTCAAGGAGTGGAAAATCGCTGAATACGCCCTGCCCAAGGGCAGCGTCATCGAGGATACGATGGCGGCCAAGCTGTCGAAATACTCCCACTACATCGAACTGTTGGTGGCGGGCATCCTGCTGCTGGTGCTGCTGCTCTTCGTGACGTGGCTGCTGTTGCGCATGCGGCGGCTCAAGCTCACGCTTGAGGAGCGCGAGGGCCAGCTGGTCGTCGCCCGGGAGAAGGCCGAGGAGTCGGACATGCTCAAGTCGGCGTTCCTGGCCAACATGAGCCACGAAATCCGCACGCCGCTCAACGCCATCGTGGGCTTCTC
>CDYG01033401.1_pt1 | contig 24481 bp, 16 predicted proteins | sample 554931 | NCBI WGS metagenome assembly CDYG01 (sample SAMEA3182055, study PRJEB8094) | gut metagenome | biome: human; feature: gut; material: Stool; isolation source: human stools | place: Canada | collected 2012-11-13
ATCTCAACGTAAGAAAAATTGCAGGAATTTCAGAATGAGCTAAATAACATTCAAGGCTGATTTGATGAGCCTCAACCCTTTAAAGATCTAGTACTCCGGGAGTTTGGGTGATTTGGGAGGCTTCCGGGAACCTTTTGGGCCGGAAGCTTCTTTTTTATGATTTTGGGGCAACCGAAGCACTGGCTGAGCTGCGGCGCTGCGGACGAGCTTTGATAAAATAATCTGTTCACGCGGAAGTCCCAATCCGCGCCCGGAACAGTCGGACTCAGGCTGGAGGCGATGACGAAGTGTCGGCTAAAAACGCATTTCGTCAGACAGCTTCGCCCAAGTGACTGCCGGACGTTTCAATGAATTCATCTTGAATCTCTCAGCACTCTGCCGTTCAGACCGCCGGCCATTGATTCATCAATGGGCCCGCTGCCGGCAGAGCTCTAAAGGGCTTCCTGAAGACCCAAAGCATTTACAACATCGACGATGCAGAACATCCGAAACTTTTCGATCATCGCCCACATCGACCATGGTAAGTCCACGCTTGCCGACCGCCTGATTCAGCGCTGCGGAGGCCTCTCCGACCGCGAAATGAGCGAGCAGGTCCTCGACAGCATGGATCTTGAGCGAGAACGCGGCATTACCATCAAGGCGCAGACGGCGTCGCTGCGCTACAAAGCGAAGGACGGTCAGATTTATGAGCTTAACCTGATCGATACCCCGGGGCACGTCGACTTTTCTTATGAAGTGAGCCGTTCGCTCTCGGCCTGCGAAGGGGCGCTCCTCGTGGTTGACGCTACGCAGGGCGTAGAGGCGCAGACGGTCGCTAACTGCTACACCGCCATCGATCTCGGTGTCTCCGTGATCCCTGTGCTCAACAAAATGGATCTGCCGAGCGCGGATCCGACAGCAGCCGCAGAGGAAATCGAAGACGTGATCGGTATTGATGCGACCGATGCGATTCCTTGTTCGGCCAAAACCGGCATGGGCGTTGACGACATTCTCGAGCGCGTCGTACGCGATGTGCCGCCGCCCAAGGGTGATCCGCAGGCGCCGCTCCAGGCGCTCATCATCGACTCATGGTTTGACAACTACGTGGGCGTAGTGATGCTGGTGCGCGTCGTCAACGGTACGGTGCGTCCCAAGGACAAGATCACGCTGATGGCGACCAATGCCACGCATTTGGTCGAGCAGATCGGTGTCTTTACGCCGAAGAGCAAGATGCGCGAATCGCTTTCCGCGGGCGAGGTGGGTTTCATCATCGCGGGCATCAAGGAATTGAAGGACGCTCGCGTGGGCGACACCGTAACGCTTGCGCAGAAACCGGCCGAGGAACCGCTCCCCGGTTTCAAGGCGGTGAAGCCGCAGGTGTTTGCCGGCCTCTTTCCGGTGGAATCGAATCAGTACGACGCGCTGCGCGACGCACTCACGAAGCTTCAGCTTAACGATGCGGCGCTGCGTTTTGAGCCCGAAAGCTCCCAGGCGCTCGGCTTCGGCTTCCGCGCGGGCTTCCTTGGTCTCCTGCACATGGACATCGTGCAGGAGCGGCTTGAACGCGAGTACAACATGGATCTCATCACGACGGCTCCGTCCGTCGTTTATGAGGTGCTGATGACCGACGGCGAAGTCGTGCAGGTGGAAAACCCCTCGAAGCTCCCGCCGGTCGACAAGATCGATGAGATTCGTGAGCCGATCGATACGGTGACGATTTTTGTGCCGAATGAATATGTCGGCGCCGTCATGAAGCTCTGTCAGGATAAGCGCGGTGTTCAGACCAATCTCGCCTATCACGGCCGTCAGGTGCACCTCACTTATGACCTGCCGCTCGCGGAAATCGTGCTGGACTTTTTTGACCGCATGAAGTCTCTCACCCGCGGTTACGCTTCGATGGACTATGAGTTCAAGGAATATCGTGCGGCCGACGTGGTGCGTGTTGATATCCTCATCAACGGCGACAAGGTGGATCCGCTCTCAGCGATCATGCATCGTTCGAACGCCGTCTTCCGCGGCCGTGAGCTTGTGCAGCGGCTTCGCACGCTGATTCCCCGTCAGATGTACGAAGTTTCCATTCAGGCGGCCATCGGTGCGAACATCATCGCCCGCGAGAACGTGAAGGCGCTGCGCAAGAACGTTTTGGCCAAGTGCTACGGCGGCGACATCACGCGTAAGCGCAAGCTGCTCGAAAAGCAGAAGGCTGGTAAAAAGCGTATGAAGCAGGTGGGCAGCGTCGAAATTCCGCAGGAAGCTTTCCTCGCGATTTTGGAAGTTGACGAAAAGTAGTAAGCAATGGAAAGAAATGACGCTGTCAATGCTGACGAAGTCTGACTATTTCTATATACAAACAAGAACGCAATCGGGCATGGAAGCACGAACCCATTTAAGGCCATGAACTTCGCACTTATTCTTTTTATTTTGACGGTCATCACCGGCATTTTTTGGATTTTTGAGCGCACGGTATTTCTGCCGCAGCGCCGCCGGAAGGCCGAGGAAGCCGCGTCGGCTTTTGAAGCTGCCAACCGCGAGGCGCTCGGACGCGGCGATGCTGCTGTCGGCGAAGATCTGCGCCGTCTGAAGGCGACGGCGCTTCGTCAGCCGTGGTGGCTGGAGTACACCGCCGGACTTTTCCCGGTCATTCTGATCGTCTTTTTGCTGCGCAGCTTCCTTTTTGAGCCCTTTCGCATTCCGTCGGGGTCGATGCTGCCGACGCTGCATATCGGCGACTTCATTTTGGTCAATAAGTACGACTACGGCATTCGTCTGCCGGTGCTCAACACCAAGGTGCTCGAGGTGGGCGCTCCGCAAAAGGGCGACATCATCGTGTTCCGCTATCCGATGGACGAATCCGTTGACTTCATTAAGCGCGTCGTGGCAACGCCGGGCGACCGCGTTGAATACCGCGACAAAGTGCTCTACGTGAATGGAGTCGAACAGGCCCAGTCCCGTCCGCGCGATTTTGTTGACGATTCGACGATGGTGACGCTCGAAGAGCGTACGGAAAACCTCTCCGGTCTGGAGCACTCCATCGCGGTTGACCATCGCCGGCCGAGCTGGGTGCCCATGCAGGCCGTGATGAAAAAAGAATCCACCTGCAGCTACAACGACCGCGGGTTCGTCTGCACGGTGCCCGAAGGCAAGTACTTTGCCATGGGCGACAACCGTGACAACAGTGAAGACAGCCGCTTCTGGGGTTTTGTGCCGGATGAAAATTTGGTCGGCAAGGCTGTCTGCATCTGGGCGAACTTCAGCGACATGGGCCGCATCGGGAGCATTTACTAATGCTTGACGATGAGCGGCACAATTGAAATAAACAAAGACAAGAGACCATCACAAATGCTTTCGCTTGAAGCGCTCGAGGAGCGCATCGGCTACGTCTTTCAGGATAAGAAGCTTTTGCGCCGTGCGGTTACGCACCGAAGCTTTGCGCAGGAGCACAATGAACGTCTGGAGTTTCTCGGTGACTCGGTGCTTAACTGCGTTATCGGCTATGCGCTTTTTCTGCGTGACAAACACTTCAACGAAGGCGAGCTCTCACGTGTGCGCGCCAATCTCGTGTGTGAAAAGACGCTCCACGAAATTGCCCTGAAGATTGATGTTTCAAGCTTCCTCTACATGGGGGAAGGTGAGGTAAAGACGGGCGGCGCACACCGTGCGTCGATTCTTGCCGATGCCATGGAAGCGATTTTCGGCGCTGTTTTTCGCGAAGCCGGTTTTGATACGGCGCAGCGCGTTATCCTGAAACTCTACGACCCGATCCTGACGGGACTGACCCCGGAGCAGATGAGCAAGGATCCCAAGACCCGCCTGCAGGAACTCCTGCAGGGAGATCATCTGCCTCGACCCGAATATGCGATCGTCGCCGCAACCGGCGCAGCTCATGAGCGGCGCTTTGAGTGCGAATGCCGCATTGAGCGGCTCAAAATCGTGACGCGGGGCACTGCCACGAGCCGTCGTGAAGCCGAACAGGCTGCGGCGGAATTGGCCCTGACAGCTGCCAAGGAGGCGCTGAAATGACTGACGATTTGAAGAATTTTGAAAAAGCGCCTGAGGCCGATGCGCCTCAGACGGAAGACCCGACAACGCTTGAGATGCCGACGGACGATCTTGAGGCCGATATCGAACCGGGCAAACCCGACGACGACTTCGAACGCATGCTCGCGCAGGCCGGAGCTCTCAGCTCCGTCAAGGTTCCCGAGGGCTTCCGCTGCGGGTATGTTGCCGTAGTGGGACGCCCCAATGTCGGCAAATCAACGCTCATCAACGCCATTGTGGGGGAAAAGGTTTCCATTACGTCCAAGAAACCTCAGACGACCCGCAACCGCGTGCTCGGCGTGCTGACGACCGATCAGGCGCAGTTCATTTTTGTGGATACGCCGGGCTTTCAGACCAAGGTGAAGAATCAGCTGACGCGCCGCATGAACCGTTCCGTGCGCTCGACGCTTTCCGAGGTCGATGCCGTGGTGATGGTGATCGAGTCAAACGGCTGGAAGCCGGGCGATCTTGAAGTGCTTCGGCTGCTCCCGACGGAAGCGTCCAACGTCATTCTTGCGGTCAGCAAGACCGATCTCTCGAAGGACCGCAACGCGCTTTTGCCGCTGATGGCTGATTCGATGCGCCGCTATCCCTTCGCCGCCATTGTGCCGGTGTCGGCTGAAAAGCACCGTCAGCTCGACGATCTGCTGCGCGAAATCGAAAAGCTTCTCCCCGAAAGCATTCCGTACTTTGATCCGGACCTCTATACGGACAAGTCGCCGCGCTTTCTGGCTGCGGAAACGATCCGCGAAAAGGCCTTCCGTCTGCTCGGCGACGAACTGCCCTACGGGACGGCTGTCACGATTGACAAGTGGAAGGAAGAGACGGACGACAAAGGCGTGCGCCGTGCGGATATTGTGGCCACGCTCATTGTTGACCGTGAAAGCCATAAGCCTATCGTGATTGGTGAAAAGGGCGCCAAGCTGCGCGAAATTTCGCGGCTCGCCCGTGCCGACATCGAGGAGCAGCTCGGCTGCCCGGTGCATCTTGAAGTTTGGGTGCGTGTGCGCCGCGGCTGGTCCGACGACGTGAAGGCACTCAAGACCCTCGGCTACGATTGATGCCGCGGCTTGCCGCCAGCCGAAAAGGAGTCCGACGAGCGTGACCGCTGATGCGCCGCAGCCCGATCCCAGCCTGCCGCCGCCCATGGATGCCGTGGGCGGCGCTGACGCTTTAGCAGAGGGCGGCATGCTGACTTTGTCGGGTGCGGACGATGGGGCTGCGCCGCCCCCTTTGCCCGATGCCGGGCAGGCCGAAGGCCGATGGGGCGATGATGCGCTCCTTGACCTCCCGCGGCTTCCTAACGGCACAAAAGAAGTACTCGCTTCGAGCAAAAGCGCTACCGTTGAGGGCGTTGTGGTCAGAGGCCGCGCTGCCGAGGCCATTCTTGAAGAACTCGCCCGCACCGAGGCGCTGGGCGCCTCGGGCAGCCGCAGCGGCGTAAGGCGCCGCCAAAGACCCCAGCGGGAGCCCGGGTTCGTGCTTCATGCGCGCCCCTGGAGCGAATCGAGCATGGTGGTCGACGTGCTGACCGCCCATTTCGGCCGCGTTTTTCTGGTGGCGCGGGGCGCCAAACGGCCGGGGTCTAATTTAAGAGGGCTTTTGACGCCCTTTTCGCCGCTCGCCCTTACTTGGACGGGCAAAAAAGAAGCCAAGGTGCTTACGCAGGCCGAGTGGCTCGGGGCGCTCGCGGCACTTCGGGGCGAGGCGCTTCTCTCGGGCTTTTATGTGAACGAATTGGTGCTTCGCCTCACGGAGCGCGAAGACGTCCATCCGGGCCTCTTTCAGAGCTATGTGCACGTGCTCTCGGCGTTGGCGGACGAGGATCCGGCCGTGCGGCAGACGGGGCTGCGCTCTTTTGAAGCGGAGCTGCTCGCGCACTGCGGCTGGGGGCTTACGCTTGAGGATCGTGATCTGCAAAAGGGCGCCGAGTGGTTTCTCCTCACCCATGAGGGCGCCTTGAAGGGCGTAGAGGGGATGCCCGAAGACGCTGCCAATCTGCCTTTTGCTTCCATGCTGTGGCCTAAAACGGTAGCGGCGGCTGCTGCCTGCGGATCTGCGGAGCGCAAAAGCCGGATTGCGGCGCTCAGTCCCCGCGAGATGAAGCGGCTTCGCGAACTGCTTAAGACCGCCATCGACCTTCATCTGGAAGGACGGCCGCTGCGCAGCCGGCGTCTCCTTGCCGACCTCAAAAAACTCTGAATACGCGGATTTTCTCGTTCGGTCAATGTGTTTATTTTGAATTGATGCCGAATTGATGGCGATCCGGCAAAGGGCTGAGTTATGCCGCGCAGGCCGCGTGCTATTCTGCTCGGCGGCAAGATTCCATTTTTTATTTTCAATGGGTGCACTTCCATGATTCGGACGCAGCTATCCGTCAATCTCAATAAAGTCGCGCTGGTGCGCAATTCTCGTGAAGGCAATTGGCCTGATCCCGTTTTCTTCGGGCGCATTGCACTCGAGGCGGGCGCTGCCGGCCTGACCGTTCATCCTCGTCCCGATGAGCGTCATATCCGCCGAACGGACTTGGCACCCCTGAAGGCGCTCGTGGATGCCTATCCGGACCGTGAATTCAATATTGAAGGGAATCCGTTCGAAAATCTGATGCCGATTCTCAAGGAGATTCGTCCGCATCAGGCGACGTTTGTGCCCGATGCCGCTGATCAGAAGACCTCTGACCACGGTTTTGAATTCAATAACCCCGAGGTGCGCGAAAAGCTGGCTGCTGTGGTGGCCGAAGCGCAGTCCTACGGCTGCCGCGTCAGTCTCTTCATGGATCCCGAACCCGAATTCACCCGCTGGGCCAAGGAGACGGGGGCCGACCGCATTGAGCTTTATACGGAGGGTTACGCCGCAGCCTACGGCACGGCGCTCGAAGAAGATATCCTGCAGCCCTACGTTGACAGTGCGCTTTTATGCGATGAGCTTGCGCTCGGCGTCAATGCCGGTCACGACCTGTCGCTTGATAATCTCGAGAAGCTCCTCACGGCCTGCGGCAACATTAAGGAAGTGTCGATCGGCCATGCGCTCACGGTTGAAGCGCTCCAGTTCGGTTTTGCCGAAACGATTCGCCGCTATAACGAACTGCTCGACCGCGTGGCAGCAAAGCCCCGCGTGTTCCCGCAGAAGTAAGCGGCGCACGCAGCGTTCCTCTTTTGCCCGCCCGTATTCTGCCGGCTTTGGTCTTTTGCACCCAAAGCCGGCGCTTTATCTTTTGGAATCTCCGTCATGCTTACGCCGAAGAAGCTCGCTCTTGCACATACGCTCGGCCCTGTTGTGGTCGATATTGCCGGCACTGTTCTCACTGAACACGAAATTCGGCGGCTGGAACACCCGATGACCGGAGCGGTGATTCTCTTTACCCGCAACTTCACATCGGCGGAAATGCTTCGTGCGCTTTGCGGCGCCATTCACGCCGTGCGCCCTGGGATTCTGATCTCCGTGGATCACGAGGGCGGTCGGGTGCAGCGCTTTCGCGAAGGGTTCACCGAGGTGCCGTCTATGGCTGCCTGCCGTGCGGCCGGTGATCAGGCTCAGGCACGCTTGGCGGCCGCGGGCTACGTGCTCGCGAGTGAACTTCGCGCTGCGGGGGTCGACATGACTTTCGCACCGGTGCTCGACATCGACTATGGGCGCTCCGCCGTGATCGGGAACCGCTCGCTCGGATCTGACCGCGATGAAGTCGAACGCAATGCCCGAGCGCTGATGTCCGGACTGCGGCTCGCCGGTATGGCCAACTGCGGCAAACATTTCCCCGGTCACGGCTGGGCTGAGGCCGACAGCCATGTTGCCTGCCCGACCGACAATCGGTCGGCAGCGGAAATACGGCGTGATCTTTCGATCTATCGCGGTTTGGCGCTCGAACTTGAAAGCATCATGACCGCGCATGTGGCTTATCAGTGCTTTGACGGAGAAGTGGCCACTTACTCTCCGCGGCTTTTGAAGACCATTCTGCGCGAGGAGCTCGGTTTCAGCGGACTGATCTTCTCGGATGATTTGTCTATGAAGGGCGCCTGCGGCGACGAGCCGCCGCTCGTGCGTGCACAAAAGGCGCTGGCCGCAGGCTGCGACATGGTGCTGCACTGCAATCACCCCGAAGAGGCCGACGAAATCCTCGCGGGTCTCGAGTGGAGCCGAACGCCTGCCTTTGACGAGCGGCTGGCGCGCCTCTTGCCCGATGAGGCCGAAAGTGTTCTTTCGATGGAAGCGCTGCGGGCGGAACCGCGCTGGCAGCGCGCAGAGCAGCTTCTCGCCGATATTGAGGGCTTTCGAGCCGCTTGAAAGGGCTTGAAGCGTTCTGAAAAGGTCACGGACGCGGGCGCATTTTGCGAAAAAGCTTGAGGGGCTTCAACAATGCTTACATGCGTGACGGATCTCTCAGGGGAGCATGTACGGGGCCTTATCCGCTTAAAGCTTCATTGCGTAACGCCTCAGATCCTGCAATAGTGGAGGGTGACCCCGCCGCTTTTTTGGGGGCGGCTTTAGGACCTCACGACGAGCTGATCAGATAAGGAGAAGCGTCCATGTACGATCTTTTGCTCAAAGGTGCTCATGTGGTTGACCCGCTTAACGGCGTCAACGGCGTGAACGATGTTGCTGTTGAAGGCGGCAAAATCGCCGCAGTGGGACCGGATTTAACCGGTCCCGCCCGCGAAGTCATTGATGTTTCCGGATGGGTGCTCCAGCCCGGCATCATCGACAGTCACGTGCATCTCGGCAGTATGTGGGGGTCGCCCTACGGACCGCGTATGCTCGCGATGAACGGCGTGACGACGTGTCTCGACATGGCTGGTCCCTTGGACGATATTCTCGAAAAGACGCCGCAGTACGGGGCGGGTTTGAATACGGCCATTTTGCAGTTTGCGTCGCCGCCCTTCACCTTTAAAACCAATGCGCCCTCCAAGGCGGAAATGGTGGAGCTGATCGACAAGTCGCTCGCCGAAGGTGCGCTCGGGGTGAAGCTCTTGGGCGGCCATTATCCGCTGACGCCAGAAGTCTCCTCCACGCTCATTAAAACCGCACTTGAGCGCCGTGCCTATGTGGCCTGGCATGCCGGCACGAGTGCGCACGGCTCCAATTTGGAAGGCATGATCGAGGCGGTGCAGATGGCCGACGGTTATCCGCTCCATCTCGCGCACATCAATGCCTACTGCCGCGGCGCCATTAAAAATGAAATCGACGAGGCGCGCACGGCAGTGGAGCTCTTGAATGCCAACCCGAATATTTTCAGTGAAAGCTATATTTCACCCAAGAACGGCACACGTCTTACCTGCGGCCTAGACGGCAAGATCCAGTCCAAGGTGACGGGCAACTGCCTGCGCCACTTCGGCTTTACCGAAGACCGCGACGGCGTGCGCAAGGCGCTCCTCGCGCGCAAGGCCTTTGCGGTCTATGACGCGGGCGGATATTCTGACCTCATGACGGGCGAAGATGCAGTGAAGCTCTGGGAGTCCCACAACACGGACGTGGGCGGGAGCTTCAACATTAATCCGCCGATTCCGCGCATTCTGCTCGCACAGGTCAAGCGCCCCGACGGCGCCTTTGTGGTGGATGCCATATCCACCGACGGCGGGTGCATTCCGAGAAACGTGATTCTCTCGCAGGGACTTTCGCTCGTTAAGCTCGATATTCTGACGCTCACTGAGTTTGCTCAGAAGACGTCGCTTAATCCTGCCCGTATGCTGCGGCTCACGGCCAAGGGGCATCTCTCCGTCGGCGCCGACGCAGACATCACCATCTACGACTACGCCACGCAGACGCCGAAGATGTCTTTCGTCGAAGGCCGCAAGGTACTCTTTAAGGGCGAAGTGCTCGGCAAGAATGCCAACATTATCTGCACCGAACGCGGGCAAAAGGCGATTGAGGCCCGCGGTCTCAAGGCCATTGTGGTGGATCCGGGACTGCCGGTGGATCGCGTCAAGGCGCTTTGAGCGTGCCTTGAGCGAGCCTCGCGGCAGCGGAGCTGCTGAGCGCGTCGGTCTTTGAGGCGCTCGGCAGCTTTAATACCGCACTTTCATCCAGGGGATGCGGAAGCTCGCCATGCGCACGATCATGATGAGGGCGCAGCAGCCCCAAAGCGCGATGTCTGCCGGCACGAGTTCGGCGTGCACCAGCCCGAGGTATACCCAGCAGCCCGCAAAGGCGACGGAAGCGTAAGGCTCTTCGTTGGAGAGCACAGAGGGGAGCTTTGCACAGAAAACGTCACGGAGCATGCCGCCGAAAACTCCCGTCACCACGCCGATCAGCACGCTCACAATCAAGGGGTGGCCCAGCCGGTCGCTCGTCGCGCAGCTGCCGACGGCAAAGAAGGCGAGTCCGACGGCATCGGCCCAGAGGAGAATGCGCCGCTGCCAAAAGCGCTGCACGCGGCGCACGATGACGGGGGCCAAAATGGTGAGTCCGAGCGTCATCCAGATCCACTGCGGGTGCGAGAGCCAGTAAAAAGGCCGCAGATCCAGAAGAATGTCGCGAATGATGCCGCCGCCGAAAGCGGTGGTAAAGACGCTCACAAAAACGCCGACGGGATCAATGCGGCGGCCGGCAGAGGCGAAAAGTCCGGCGACGGCAAATCCGAACATGCCGATGCCGTCGGCAACTTCTGCAATGATGGTGAGGGACTGCATCACGGCGGCGTCTCCATTGTGATTCCGAGCTGAGTCCGCCGGAATGTTTTCGCTCTTGTTCCTTCAAGGGCCTGCAGGCGAGCTGCATCCGGCTCCTGAAAGCGGCGGACTTCGTTATAGATGATTTTCGCGCGCTCTCGGCTTCGGGTGCAAACCCAAAAAATGAGGTTCCGTTCGTACAGTTTGAATGGCTTTTACCCGCTGAATGCGGTTTTGAATGTGCCGGACGAGTAGACTTCAAAACTCTAAAGCGCTACCGGCCAAGGAGGCCGCACATGATCATTGAGTCGCTTCTCGACACGGACCTCTATAAATTCACGATGCAGCAGTGCGTGCTGCATCAGTTTCCCGCGGCGGAAGTGTCCTACCGCTTCAAGTGCCGCACGCCCAACATCGACTTGTCGCCCTTCATTGATGAGATCAATGCGGAGATTGACCACCTCTGCAGTCTTTACTTTAAAGACGACGAGCTCGAATATTTGGGCAATCTGCGCTTTATGAAGTCGGACTTCATTGAGTTTCTGAGTCTCTTTCACCTCAAGCGCAAGTACATCACGGTGGAGCGCGATCCGTCGCGGCCTTTCGGCATTGATATCTGCATCAAGGGTCCCTGGCTTCATACGATTCTTTTTGAAATTCCGGTGCTCGCAATCGTCAACGAGGTGTATTTCCGCCGCACATATCCCGGACTGTCTGACGCCGAGGGGCGCCGCCGGCTCGATGCCAAGATTGATCTGCTTCTCAATGAACCTCATGCTGAGGATCTCCATATCTCCGACTACGGCACGCGCCGGCGCTTTTCGCGGCAGTGGCAGAGAGCGGTGATTGAGCACCTCGCAGAGCGCCTCGGCAGTCGGCTTTCAGGCACTTCAAACGTGCTTTTTGCCAAGGAGCTTGGTCTCATTCCGCTCGGCACGATGGCACACGAATACCTTCAGGCCTGTCAGGCGCTTGGCCCTCGTCTGCGCGACACGCAGGTCTTCGGGTTCGAGCAGTGGGCCAAAGAGTATCGCGGCGACTTGGGGATTGCGCTTTCTGACGTCTACGGCATGAAGCCCTTCCTTGAAGACTTCGACATGTATTTCTGCAAGCTCTTTGACGGCGCCCGTCATGATTCCGGAGATCCCTTCCTCTGGGGCGAAAAGATGATCGAGCACTGGAGCCGGAATAAGTGTGATCCGAGAACCAAGCTTCTGATCTTCTCCGACGGTCTCAACATCCCCCGCGTGCTCGAACTCTGGCGCCGCTTCAATGGCCGCGTGCGGCTCGGTTTCGGTATTGGTACCAACCTGATGAATGACCGCGGACCAGAACCGCTCAACGTGGTCATCAAGATGACGCAGTGCAATGGCCAGCCCGTGGCAAAGATCTCCGATTCGCCCGAAAAGAGCATGTGTGAAGATGAAAGCTATGTGCGGTATCTGCGTCAGGTCTTTCACATGGATGAACCGACGGCTGCCGCCAAAGGATTGAAGTAAGTACTTACTTTTCAAATTAAGCACGGCTCAAAAAAAGCCGGCGCTGCGGATGAGCTGCAGCGTCGGCTTTGCTTTTTTACCGTCGGACGAGGAGCTTGCGCAGGAGTCCGATGAGTTCAAGCCGTTCTTCGGGACTTAAAACAGAGGCGAATGCTTCAACGCGCTGGAAGTGGCCAGGAAGCAGGTCTGTGAGATATTTCTGACCGGCATCGGTGAGTGCAATGAGCGTTGAGCGCGCATCCGTGGCGGAGGGCGTTTTGACGATGAGCTTTTCCGGGCTCACCAGCATGCGCTGCAGCATAGTTGAGGCCGTGGGCGTACTCACTCTCAGACGAGCGGCCAGCTCCCCGACGGGCAGCGGCATCCCCGCATCATGGAGCACCATCAGAAGGGCAAATTTGCCTTCCGTGACACCGGTGCTTTTGGTGAGATTGGAAAAAACCATGTTGCGGCGTTCCAGATCGACCATCTGCAGCAGAAACGACATTTCGATGCAGGACACTTTTTCGCAGCTCGGTTCGGTATTCAGATTGCGTCGAATGACGCGAAGAATGTCTTCGTGTGAAGGCGGCTGTGCGTACTGCAGCTCCATGGATAACTCCTCCGTTTTTTGACATACCAAAATCTAAATTCTTTTATGGATTTATGCTCGAAGCCTCTCTTTGTTGGACGCCGATGAATTTTGGTACCTGGTTTGTTGGAGAAACAATTATTGCAAAAGTGCAAGCAAATTTTTATTCGACTACATTTAGTAGTTAGCTACATAACTTTACATTTGATTTGAGTAATCTCTCCTCTATCGATGACTGCTCGCGGCCTTGTCTGCGGACCCGCGGCATCGAAAAGAAAACGTCCCGCATGCAGCCGCTACTGAGCTGTTTGGTTTGTGCGGCAAGGTGCGCTGGTGCGGGACGTGCCTACAGCAATCCCTGAAATGTCAGGAAAATAAAGAAGGAACATAACCATGTTCAAGAAAACCATTGCAGCGCTCGCAGTTGCAGGTGCTTTCGGCACTATGGCCGCTGGCGCGGTATATGCAGCCGATGTGACGCTTTACGGCGTGGTGGATCTGGGGCTTAAGTATTCTCACGTCGACGCCGATCAGAGCGGCGTCGATGCCGTTGACAAGCTTGAAATGAAGTCCGGCTCCCAGTCGGGCTCGCGCTTTGGCATTAAGGGGGCTGAAGACGTCGGCAACGGTCTCACGGTCGGCTTCCAGCTCGAAAACGGCTTTGATGCGGATACCGGCAGCCTCGGCTACAACAGCCGCTTGTTCGGCCGTGAAGCGCGCGTTTATCTCTCCGGCGACTTCGGCGAAGTGGCTTTCGGCCGCATGGGAACACTGGGTTCGGGCAACGGCACGTACGGTCTGCTCGGCGGCATGACGCCCTTTGGCACTTCGTGGAGCGGTTCGGTGGAAAACGGCACCTATTTCGTCGGCAACGCTCGTGCGGACAATACGGTGACCTATAAGACACCGACCTTCGCGGGCTTCACGGCTTACGCGCAGTATTCGTTTGATATGAATACCAAGCAGGATACGCCGCTCGGACAAACCGAAGGCAAGGCCTCGGCCAACCGCTACTACGCTTTGGGCGCCAACTACAAGGTGGGTTCGCTCGACGTGACGGCCGTGGTTGACAGCTACAACTGGTCCAATAAGATTGATACCTACGGCGGCACCAGCCGCAATTTGGACGACGCATTGACCGTGACGCTGGGCGGCTCCTATGACTTTGGCGTTGCCAAGGCCTATTTGAGCGGTCAGTATTTCGACAACATGCTCGCCAATGACGCCACGGCTGCGGCTGCTCAGAAGGACACGATGGATACCTATGCGTCCTTTGGCAGCTATTTCAGCGGCAAGGCGTTTAAGGGCTACAGCGTTTTGGCCGGCGTGGATGCACCGGTGCTGGGCGGCAAGGCCTTGTTCGCCGTCGGCTACACGGACGCTAAAGATGCGGACGGCAGTGATGTCAGCGGCAAAACGGAACTTTCCCGCTACGGCGCCTCGGTGGGCTACACCTACGATTTGAGCCGCCGCACGAATGTTTATGCCGTTGCCGCCTACTATAAGGACAGCGTGGATAAGGATGCGGCTTCGAGCTACCAGGATCACGATCCCTCGACGGCGACTGTTTACGCCGGTATCCGCCATACGTTCTAAGGGGGCATAAGCGGGCGGCGGCGCTGCAGTGCTCCAAAAAGTCTCTGCTGCGGTTAGACAGGATTTCAGGCGGGTTTTTGAGAGTCTTTCCTAACTGAAATGCTTTCTGAGCGGCGTGCAGGGGTTTCTTGGGCGGCGCTGGACGCTTCCCGTTTTGCGAGCGCTTAAGCTCGAAAAAGAGGTTCGGTTGAAAGATCGGACCTCTTTTTTGACCTCTTCATCGCAAAAACAATCATCCTGCATGCCGTTAACATCGTTTTCGGTGTAAGGTACTTTCCGGTGCGCCCAGTCCCGTCAAGAGAAGCGGACAAAGGGGTTGCAAGGTAGGAAACACTTCTTCTGTTTACCAATCTCCAATTTCTTTGCCCTGGGCAGACCAAATTCCACTGGTGCGTTTCGCAGTCCTAACCGGCGAAACCGCATCTTCCGACAAGAAAAAGATTGGAGTATCTCGTGACGCTTCTCTCCTCTGCGCGCATGTCTGCCGCAATCCTCGCGCTTGGCGCGCTCACCGCCGTACCGGCCCATGCGGCAGGCATCGACGGCAGTTCGCTTGGGTTAACGTGGGCCGTTCCCTTCGCCGGGATCCTGCTTTCCATTGCGCTCTGTCCATTGTTCCTGCCGCATTTCTGGCACAAAAATTTCGGCAAAGTTGCAGTGTTCTGGGCGCTCTGCTGCGCCCTGCCGCTCTGCGCCGTCCTCGGCTTTTCCGTGGGCACTGACGCTATCGTCCACGTGCTTTTGGCCGACTATGTCCCCTTCATCATTTTTGTGGGATCGCTCTTCGTCGTAGCCGGCGGCATTCACGTCCGCGGCTCATTTGTGGGCCGTCCAATCGTCAATGTGGCGTTTTTGGGGCTCGGTGCTGTGCTCGCTAACTTCATGGGCACGACGGGGGCGGCAATGCTCCTCATTCGTCCGCTGATTGAAGCCAACGCCGGCCGCACCCGCAAGAAGCAGACCTTCATCTTCTTCATCTTTCTCGTGGCAAACGTGGGCGGCGCGCTCACGCCGCTCGGTGACCCGCCTTTGTTTCTGGGCTTCCTAAAGGGCGTCGGGTTCTTCTGGACGGCCGAACATCTGATGCTGCCGTGGCTTTTGTGCTCTGGTCTGCTGCTCTTTATTTACTTCCTCATTGACAGCGCCTGCTTCAAAAAAGATGTGGCCGACGGCTTCAAGGCGCCGGCGGAAACCAAGGCCTTTGCCATTGAGGGCGGCATCAATGTGCTCCTTTTGGCCGGCATCATCGGTGCCGTGCTTTATTCGGGCTTCAGCCGCTCCGGCATTGAATTCACGTTCCTGAACGTGCACTTTGCGCTCGAGTCGATCGTTCGTGATCTCTGCTTCCTCGCGCTCGCTGGGCTTTCGCTCATGCTCACTGCCAAGGCTACGCGTGAGGCCAATCACTTCACGTGGGACCCGATTCTGGAGGTTGCCAAGCTCTTCTTCGGCATCTTCGTGTGCATCGTGCCGGTGCTCGAAATGCTGCGTGCGGGTCACGACGGCGCCTTTGCGTCGCTCGTGGCGCTCGTCACCAATGCCGACGGCAGCTTTAACAACACGTTCTTCTTCTGGCTCACGGGGTCGCTCTCCGCGTTCCTTGACAATGCGCCGACGTACCTGGCCTTCTTCAATTTGGCGGGCGGTGATCCGGCAGTGCTTATGACCACGGATGCTCAGACGCTGATGGCTATTTCGATGGGGTCGGTCTTCATGGGGGCGGTGAGCTACATCGGCAACGCACCGAATTTCATGACGGTTGCGATCTGCAATGAACGCGGCGTTAAGATGCCGTCCTTCTTTGGCTACATGCTCTGGTCGGTCGGCATTCTCTTCCCGGTCTTCTTCCTGATGGATATGGTCTTCCTCACCTAATCGTCGGTGAGGTCTCATCCCCAGCGGGCGCTTCGAATGCTTAGCGAAGCGCCCGTTTTTCGTCCTGTCCGATCGCCCAGATGCCGGTAGTTGTGGCAGAGTAGGTTCATGGCCGGACTTTAACGCCGCGGCTTTTTTGCTTTCCTTTCGGCGATGTCTGAGCATGCCTAAAGCTTTTCGCAACCCTCCGAACGATAAGAATGACCGGTCTGCGCCGCCTGGAGCGGAGCGCCGATCCGGCTTAAGGCGTTTCCTGCCGGTAATGCTCCCGGCAGTCATTTTCTTAGGCTGGTGGCTCGTGACAAGTTCCGGCGCTGTGCCGGCGCTTTTGCTCCCCGGACCGGGGGCGGTAGCGAAGCGGTTTTTATCGCTTCTCGATTCCGGCGAACTCCTCACGCATGCGGCAGTCTCCATGAGCCGCGTGTTTGCGGGCTTTTTGCTTTCAGCTTCGGCCGCCTTGGGGCTCGCACTTTTACTCTATCGACGTCCGCTTTGGGAGAGTGCGCTTTCACTCGTTCTGGAAGCACTCCGCGTCATTCCGCCGCTTTCGCTGGTGCCGCTCCTTATTTTGTGGCTGGGGATTGATGAGGCGCCTAAGCTGGCGATTGTCGTGTTAGCGAGCTTCTTTCCCATTTATTTGTCGGCGCTCACAGCCCTGCGAAGCGTCAGCAGCAAATATAAGGAACTCGCGCAGATGCTCGGACTCACGGAATCGGCGCGTGTGCAGGAAATTCTGCTCCCGGGGGCGGCTCCGGGCATTTTGACGGGACTGCGATTGGGATTTGGCTACGCCTGGCGCGCACTGGTGGGCGCAGAACTCATCGCTGCCGCCTCGGGTCTGGGGTACCTCATTGAAGATGCATCGTCCTTGGCGAGAACCGATGTGGTGATGGTGGGCATTCTCACCATTGCGGGCTTAGGGATCCTCTGCGATCAGCTCTTTCGCCGTGGGGCGGAAGGCTGGACAAAGACGCGCCTTAACCGCAGGCGGAAAAGCGGCGGGGGACAAACTGCCCTTGAGACAGTTCCCCCAACCCGAGCGGATCCCGAACGCAGCCTCTGGGGCATTGCGTTCGAGGGGTTGGTGGTGAGCTACCCGGGACTCACCCAGCCGCCGGTGAATCACTTGACGCTCTCCATAGCGCCCGGCTCCGTAACGGCGGTGCTCGGCCGTTCGGGATGCGGCAAAACGACGCTCCTTAAGGCAGCCGCGGGCCTGCTCCTCCCGCAGGCGGGAGCGGTGCGGTTTACGTCCCCGAATGCGTCCGGAAGGACGCATCCGAAGGTTGCCATGGTGTTTCAGGAGCCGCTCCTTTTGCCCTGGAAAACGGTTCGAGAAAATGCGGCGCTCGCCCTTTCTGCCCGCACGGGGGAGGCGCTTTCCGAAGCCTGCAAATCTGCAGCAGTCACGCAGGCGCTGACGCTTGCCGGTATTGCGGATTTGGCTGAACGCTTTCCCGCGGAACTCTCGGGCGGCCAGCAGCAGCGCGCGGGGCTCGCGCGGGCGCTTTCGGCAGAGCCGGACGTTTTGCTGATGGATGAACCCTTCGGCGCGCTTGATGCGCTCACACGCCTGGAACTTCAGGATGAAACGCGAGCACTCTTTAACCGCCGGCGCATGACTGTGCTCATGATTACGCACGATGTGCGTGAAGCTGTTCGCATGGCAGACCGTGCAGTCGTGCTGCGCGGCGGCAGCGCCTCGGCAGATCATTCGCTTCTCATGCCGTTTCCTCGGCGCTTTTCGGATCCCGCGGTCGGCGCGGCCGAAGAGGGGCTTCTCGCCGAGCTTCTGCACCATTGATCGTGCCGTTTTTATTTGAGCGGCTCGGGTTTCGGAGGTTTGCGCTTTGTCTGAGCGCAATGGGCGTCGATCCATCTGCGCACTGTGGCGGGCGGCGCGCCCGTTGCTGCGCGAATTGCTTTCCAGGTGCTGCCGCTCAGCCGCATCGCGATGGCTTTCGTGCGGACGGCATCGCTGTAGCGATAAAGATTGGGTGATATTTCAACGCTGAATTTGCCGCTTTTCCAGGCTTCAGCCCAGTCGCGAAGCGTCGTGGACGGGAGGTCGAGGATTCTTGAAGCCTTGGTGTAGCCAATGCCGGCTTCGAAGAGCGCTATAGCGCGGCGGCGTTTGTCTGCCGAGGCATATCCCGGCGGACGATAGCGTCCTGGGGGCGACACCGACAGCTCGTCCGGTAAATCATTTTCCGACATGAGGTATTCCTGCTGCTCGTCAACCGTGCTTGCACTGCGCAAAAAAGACCCGTCCCCGCGCGAGCGGCAGACGGGTGCCAGAGAGCGGGATGACATAGCCTCACTCAGTGAGTGCAGTTGTCTCCCGAAAGCGGTATGAGTCCCCGAGAGCCTTCCTTCATCCTTGGAGCACAATGAAAGAAGGCCCCGGGCGGGTTCTCAGGGGCTAAGCACTGCGAAGCGCTGAGCCCCTATAGAACGGGTTGGTTAGAACGAGTAGCGGAGGTTGGCGTTGAAGGCATTGTTAAGACGATCGTCGGAACCAGCCGTAAGGCCGTAGTTCAGACCAAACGTCCAAGCATCCTTCTGAGCCTCAACACCGATCGTGGCACGGATCGGGTTGGAGTCGAACACACGGTTGCTGTCGGAAGCACCAACGAACGTGTATTTCACATCCTTATCGCCAAAGGTCGGGACAACCGAGAGATCAACCATCGGAGCAACCTTCCAGCCGTTCGTATCGAACGTACCCGAGAAGGCAACACCCAACGGCATCTGGTAAACGGTCATCGTGTCGTAGTCGGCGCCAAACTTGGAGTCGTCCATGTCGATGCGCGTCAGACGGATGCCAGCGTGCGGAACGATGTTGAGCGCGCCGAACTTGGCGAGGTATTCCGTGCCCACACCAAAGGTGAAGACGTCCGCATCTTCGGATTCCTTAACCTGACCGAAGATCGTATTGGTCGAAAGGTCGTTCTTGAGCTTCGTGTAGCCCACATCAGCACGGAGATTGAAGTCGCCGAGCTGCTGCGCAGCGTAGAGACTCACGCCGTAGAAGTCCGAATCGTTGTCGACCTTGATGCCGTCACCCACGGAATTGCTGTCAGCCTGACCCACATTGAAGGCAAGACCGATGGTTGCACCGCAGGAGGCAGTGTAGTCAAGACCCAGGACGGCGCCGTAGATGTCAGCTTCGTAGCCATAGCCTTCACCATAGAGACGCTTGCCTTCGTTGGTCGTGCCGAAAACGTCAACCCACGGCGTAACACCGGTCGTGCGCGGAGCATTGAGGCTGGCGAGCGAAGTGCGGCGTTCAAGGGCAGCGGTGACCTGATCGTTCACATCAAGCGCGGTGTTGAAGGCACCGCCGGCAAGAGCCATGACCGAAGCCGTGTTAACGCTATCAAGGTAATCGCTGATCTTGTTTTTCAGGTACTGATTCTGATCTTGAGCAGCGCTATAACCATCCGAAGCTTTGACGTCCGCGATGTAGTCCGTGAGCCCCCAGACAACCGCGTCGCTCAGCTGGTTATGACCGAAAGAAACGGCATCGAGGTCAGCCTTGGCATTGCCGCCCTGATAAGTGTCGTCGAGCAGATAGTCGTAATTTGTGTTGCGGGCAAACGAGATCGTACCGTCAGCTGCAACGGTACCCTGCGACGTATGGTCCGTAGACGTGCCGTAGAAGATCGTGCCGTAGTCGACCGTCAGTGTGCCGCCAGTGGCAGACTCAGCAAGCTTAAGCGTCTTCGCACCGTTTTCGCCTTCAAAGGCTGCAGCAGGCGCGTTCTTGACGCCGACGAGTGTGACCTTAGCTCCGTTTGTATTATCTGCGGAGATGGCGTTCCTCAGGACGCCGTCCTTAGCGGCATAACCGGCTGTGCCAGCAACTCCCTGAATGTCGACGAGGAGATCCGTAGCCTGGCCAGCAGCACCGCCAATGCTCAGGGCTGCAGTGCCATCACCAAACACCGCCTGCTTGGCGATGTAGATAACAGACTTGTCAGCATCAATTTCACCGTAGGCATCGGCAACGGCTGCATTTGCCGCAGCGGTCGAGGCGCCAACGGACAGCACGCCGAGGTTAGTTTCGCCAGCAGTAGCACCAAAGGAAACCGTCTGGACTTTAACAGCGTTTTCAAAGGCCTTCGGAGCTTCTTCATCCCCTTCGGCTTGAGTGGTCGTTGCGGCGGGCTTATTGCCGAGAATGGCAAACGTACCGTCAGTGATGACGACGGCGGTTGCGGAGTCTCCTTGTTCATACCAAGCCGTATCCAGGTCGCCATTGACGCTGATCTGGCCGTTGTTGGTAAGACCATTGGTCGTCATGGTGCCGTTGACCGTCAAATTGCCGCCATTGGCCGCTACGGTCGTGCCGGCTTCGTTCGTGAACGTGAAGGCACCCGTAATGGTGGATGCAGCGGCGAACGTGACAGCGTTGTCGATGGTACCGAAGTCAGTGTCTTCTGCGCCCAGGTTGACTTTGTTAAACGTGACAGCAACGAGTTCATCACCTTCTTTGGCACCGATGATTACTTCACCCTTGTTGTTGCCACGCAGTGTGAGCAGAGGATCGTTTTCATCGCTGTTTCCGACGGCAAGCGATTCAAGCTTGTTCTTATTTGCTTCCGTTTTAACAACTTCGAGTGAACCAATGGTCAGCTCACGACCGAGCCAGTTGTCACCGTCGAAGTGCGGAGTGCCCGTACCAAATTCTGCGTAAACATCGCTACGGCCAAAGTTCGTCGGACCGGTAGCCGTTGAACTGCCGATCACCTTGAGATTGAGCTTAGACTGCTTGCCTTCAGCATCAACCGCCACAATGTTGGCGTTCTTGAAGTTGAACTTGTCGCCAAGCGCGGAGGAGATGTTTTTGTAGTCGTCGAGTGAGTAGGTACCAGTTGTGCTCGTATCGATCAGGTCGCCAGTGTTGTTAGTGGAGGCAGCTGAACCGAAAGCAGTGGCGGTGTAGGTCACGCTGCCATCTTCATCCGTGGAGCTCTTGATGAGGTTGGCAAGCGATGTTTCGATCGTACCGGTATTGGTAACACCGACCGATTCAAGCTTGCCCGTATCAACATTCTGGACGATCAGCGTGCCGGAATTCGTAATGGTATCGGTAGTATTTACGAAGACCAGATTTTCAACGGTAGCTTTGCCGTCATTCACAAAGCCTTTGGCTGGAGTGTTGTCAGTCGTAGAAGGCGTGTCAGCTGAAGCTTTTGCAAACGTGATCGTGTTGAACTTGACCGTTCCTTCATTCGTAAATGCGGAATTGGCTGTGTTCAAAGTAAGAGTGGCGGCGTTGAGCTCGCCAGTGACCGTAACGTTACCGTTGGTTGCTGCCTCACTAACGTCGCCAGTGGCAACAGCAGCTGCACCAACTGAAACATTGTTGAAGGTCAACTCTTCAGCGACAGTCGCAGAACCATTAGCAGCGATCAGATCGCCGTCAACAGCAGCGCCTTCGGCACCAGTAAGCGAAGCGGTACCGAGCTTAACAATGACATCACCAGTAACTGAGGCGTCTTTTTCAATGTTGATATTGCCGATAGGTGCAGTATTTGATGTGGAGGAGTTAACAACAATATCCCCCTGCGTCAGAGATCCGCTCTTGAGGGTAGCCTTGTTGCCTGAGCCTTCACCAAAGTAAATGGCATACCCAGCATCAGCCGCTTCAATGGAAGCACCTTTGTTGTTTGTGAAGGTGTTGTTCACAGAACCATCGCCAATGTAGACGGCACCGATCTCAGTAGCCCCCTTGGCTGGAGCGCCAACAACAATTCGGCCGTTATTTTCGGCAGATCCGGCAGCATTTGCACCGCCGCCGAATTCAAGACCGCGGCCCTGATCTTCAACAACGATGAGGCCATCGTTCTGCAGCTTTTTTGTAGCTTGCTTGGAACCCAATGCCATTGCCACAGCATTTTTAGCAATGATGGTGCCTTTATTGACAATGGTGCCGGCGTTGGAGCCCATTGCCTTCCCCTGCCAATACTGTGCATCATTGGCCGTCGTGACATAGATCGTGCCGGTGTTGATACCAGTTTTGTCTGCACCATCAAGCCACAGGCCGTTCGCGTGAAAATCCTTAACGTAGGTGTCCGTACTACCTGTAGCCTTCTTGACGTCACCAACAATCCAAAGCGTCTTATCAAAGGAGAAGCCGTCGGTTGTGGAGAAGAAATTTTCCGTGGCTTGTTTGACTTCTGTATGCTTCCAGACCGTTTCTGCATTCTTATTCAGGTCTTCGAGCTCAGTGATGCCGGTATTCACCAACGGTTTGATGCTTTCGCTGGGGGCAACATAGGACGGGGCGGCAATAGCAGAGCCGGCCACGAGTGCCGCTGCGGCAGCAATAACCGTCTTCACAGCCTTGCCCTGATAGGAAGAAGCCTTTTCGCTCGTCACGACGACGCCGCGTGTGAGTGACTTGGCAACTTTATAAGTGCGATTCATTTAGGGAGTACTCCAAGAGTTTTCTGGTTGACTCAACGGTTTCGAATGAAGTCGAAGAGTTGTGCACAAGCACTCAGGGCATCCTAAATGTCGAGAAAACATAGGGGGGGGGGTTATCCCTATGGTCGGCTTTCTAATAGATTGTTTGCCGGCAAATTTGGAAAACTGATATATGGCGCGAAAACCCTTAATTGAGCTTGTGTCATCAGAACAACACGGAAAATCTGTAAACGTCCTATTGTTCCAATAGTAAACGCATGTAAGCATCCTATCTCTTCGGAAGGCCGGCAAAACGAAAAAGGCGGTTTCATAACAATGCTTTCCTCTGACCGTGAGTTGTATTCAGCTTGGTTGGACGCAGTCTCCTTTGAGTGAGCCGTAAAACTGCCGCTTTGCTCATGGCGGTGTCAGAATGTGCCTCAACGAGCTCCTCGCCAGCAAAGAAGACGCATTTCTGTTTCTGAGCACTAAAGAGACGAAGGAGCGGAGATTGATGAAAAAGGATTCATGTTATGAAGCTTAAAAACCTTTTTGCCGCGGCGGCCGTCGCGGCCGGACTGTGCTTAACCGGCATGTCTGCAGTTCAGGCTGCACCGAAGATGCCCGAGAGCATTTCGATCACCTATGTGAAATCGCCCTTCAATCTGCAGAACATTGTGATGAAGGAGCGCGGGATGCTCGAAGATGCCTTCAAGGTCGAAGGCGTCAAGATCAACTGGCGCGTCATTAATTCGGGTGCCATTCAGGGACAGGCCATGGCATCGGGTGATCTCGACTTCTCTGCAGTCATGAATACGGCCAGCGTGCTGATGGCTGCCGGTGCCGGCAACCCCATCCGTATTGCTTCCGGTGTGGGTCACCCGCAGAAGATCTTTGCCATCATCGGCAAACCCGGCACGGACTATTCCATCAAGGATCTCAAGGGCAAGAAGGTCGTGGGACCTAAGGGCACGGTGCTCCATCAGCTCCTCGTGGCGGCGCTTAAGAAGGAAGGCATGACCATCAAGGACGTGGACTTCATCAGTATGGATCCTGCCAAGGCCATGACGGCGGTGCTCTCCGGTTCGGCTGACGCGGGGCTGGTCGCTGCGGGCCTCATTATTAAGGCAAACGCAGAAGGCGCCAAAACGATTACGACGTGCGAAGGACTCGTCGAACCCAATCTCGTGATGGCGGTCCGCCAGGCTTTTGTTGACCAGTATCCGGAAGCTTACGAACGCGTGGTTGCAACGAATCGCGTTGCTTTGAAGTGGATTCGCGAACACAAGGCTGAAGCGCTCGCCATGGGAGCAAAAGAGCAGGGCATTTCCATTGAAAATGCCGAGAAGCTCTATGACTGGTCGGGCTTTTATGACGTCCTGACTGAAGCTGACGTCAAGGGGCTTGCCGCTGATCAGCAGTTCCTCATCGACAACGGCATGATGGAAAAGGCGGTGGATGTCCGTTCACTTATTCTGCCGGGCGCGATGAAATAACCGCTTAATGAAAAAGCGAATACAGCGTTTTGCGGCGGCTTTGCCGCAGTTTTAGGCCTCAGCAATCGGCTGCTTTGACGCGAGTCGGGCAGCTGATTGCGGACGAATTGAGTGAATTTCTAAACCGCCTTCAAAGGAAGGTCTGCTCGATTGGCCGGGAATCTTTAATTTGATTTCTTCAAGCGATTGGCCCAAGAAAAGGCAGCAAAGAAAGAGAGATCGGGTAGAGAGCGGGTTTGCACCTCGCTCCCTCCCACACCACCGGACGTGCCGTTCGGCATCCGGCGGTTTCTAAAGTTAGGTTGTGGATTCAGTGGTCAGGCCTTTGACAAGAGACTGTAAAGCCCCATTCGTCGAAAGACGCTGTTGGGAAATGCTTTGAACATGTGAGGGGCGTTGGCGTTCCACCAC
>CDYG01015607.1_pt1 | contig 23541 bp, 20 predicted proteins | sample 554931 | NCBI WGS metagenome assembly CDYG01 (sample SAMEA3182055, study PRJEB8094) | gut metagenome | biome: human; feature: gut; material: Stool; isolation source: human stools | place: Canada | collected 2012-11-13
CAATAAGAAGAGCCAATGAAGGAAGACCGTCCCATACTTGCTTACGCAGCCCGCATGCATGAAGAGGGCCGCCGTTTCCTGCTCACTGAGATGAAAAAGGCCGGCCTTGACGAATTGACGACGAGCTGCGGAGACATCTTCCAGGTGCTCTTTCAGCAGGAAGGTTTGAGTCTCACGGCGGTTGCGCAGAAGATTCGCCGTACGAAGTCGACGACCTGCGTCATGCTCGATCGACTTACCAAGCAGGGCTACATCGATCGGCTCCCCAGTGAATCCGACGGCCGAGCGAGCATCATCATGCTCACGGAAAAAGGCCGTGCGCTCAAACCCATCATGGCCGACATTTCAACCCGCATGAACGAACGCATTTTGGGGGCGCTCACAGAGGATGAGGCTGATCAGCTTGAGGTACTGCTCGCCAAAGCTGTCCGGACTTACGGCCCGGCTGCGGATGAAACCGGAAAGGAAGGCGGCGGCTGCACCTGCAGCCGAGTCCTTAAGGGCTGATTGGCTGACTGCGCCATGGGCAGCATGCATTCGGCATGAACACGTCTGCCGGCCAAACGTACAAACAGTACTAAAAAGCGGCCTCCAGCCTAGAGCCGGAGGCCGCATCCCATTCAAACGAGCGGAGCTTTGCGGTTAGTTTCCGAGCGCCAGCGTAAATGTGCCGGCCGGATCCAAATCCGGAAGATAGTGCTTATAGTCGGCGACAATGCCGGCTTCCGGATCCATGTCGGCAAAGCCATCCGGCCAGCAGACTTTGGCGATAAAAGCGCTCATGTGCCAGTCAATAATGGAACGCAGACTCCCGTGGTCGACGGCGTAGAAGCGCCGGTTTTTCACGGCCGGGAGATTTTGCCAGAGCGAGCGGTGCATAAAGGCTTCGAGACACTTTTCCGCGGTCTTGCGGTCGACCGTGAAGCCCATCTGCATCTGATCGCTCGCGCCGCCCGACCATCTCGAGCCGCCGATGATAATGATCTCCGGGTTCTGTGAGATGACGTACTCACGCGTAGCAGCGCTGTAGGGCTCGCGGTTGTTGGCTGAGATGCTGTCGGCGCCCACGCGGGCGAGCATAGCGCCCCAAAGGATGGTGGAGTTGTAGGTGTTGCCGTAGTTGCCGACGCCTTTGCTGCCGAGTTCCATATAAACCTTGGGCGGCTTCTTGCCGGCAGAGGCTCGGGCAACGCGTGCGTCAACGTCCTTGAGGCCGTCAATGGCTTTGCGGCAGAGTTCTTCGGCGACGGTGTCCCGACCCAGCATGCGGCCGATGATGCGTGTGCTGAGCACATGGTTCTCAAGCTTCATGGCATGGTAGTCGGTGACGATCACACGGATGCCGGCGCGCTCAAACACTTCAATACGCTGGGTGTTGGCGGCGAACTGAGTACGGTTGATGATCATCGCATCGGGTTTCAAAGCAATGATCTTTTCAGAATTGAGGATGTCGTCGTGGAATCCGCCGATGGAAGGAATGGACTTCAGTTCCGGGTAGGCCGTGGTAAAGACCTGATATTCGCCCATGCGGGTGGATTCCCAATGATCCTGCGTCATGCCGACAACGCGTTTGAGGGCGTCTCGGCCGCCTACGAGCATGAAGTTCTGAATGTAGTTGGCGACGATGATCCGCTGCGGCTCCTGAGTGAGGGTGACGGTGCGTCCCGCGAGATCCTTGAAGGTGACGGGCCAGCTGCCCGCCGGCGGCAGGGCGGCGTTGCCCAATGCCGCTTCGCCGGCGGCGGCTTCAGCGGCAAAACTGGCAAAAGGCAGCATCGCCAAGGATGCGGCAGCTGCGGAAAGAAGAAGCGTGCGGCGAGTAAGCATGAGGCACTCCGAAAGCGCAAAGGTTGATGAAGATAGAGCGGCTGATGGTGTTTCAGGGCATTCAGGTCGCAGCTGTGACATTCGAGAAGGCGGCAGCCGCGGGTTTTGTCGCTGCTGCGACGAAATCGGTGACGATGCGGATGCTTTTCCCCGACAGAGGATCCGAGACTTCAGCGAGGCTCGGTTCGATCACCTGTGTTTCGGTGAATCCCAGATCGATGAGCGCCTGTAAATCCCATTGCGGACGAAGTTCCTGTGTAAGCGGCAGCGTCTGGGCAATGGCGTCAATCGCCGAAGTATCCACGTTGAGCATGTACTGCGGCTGGTGACCGAAGGGCGCAGGCATGTTGTCGTGATGGTGTTTAAAGAGCGGATCCACAAGATGGCGGTAATGATTGCCGTCCTCATAAAGGAGACGGCCGCCGGGTTTAAGTACGCGCATCCATTCCTTGAGCGCCCTTTCCGGATGAGGCAGATTCCACAGCACATTGCGGGAGATGACGGCGTCGAAGGTTTCGTCGGCAAAAGGGAGCGCTGCGGCGTCGCATTGACAAAAGGTCACTTCAGCCCCAGCCGTCTTCGCATTCTCAAGAGCGCGCCGGAGCATTTCAGGGCTGGAGTCGCAGCCATAAGCTTTCCAGCCGCACCGGGCTGCGGTAATGGCCAGAAGCGCCGGTCCGCAGCCGACGTCGAGCACCGAACCGCCGGGCGGAACGCCGCGCAGATTGCTGAGCAGCCGTTCTCGCCAATGCGCTCCGCGGGGGCCGTTGAGTTCGTCAGCGGTGCGCAGGCTGTAGCCTTCGGCACGAGTGTTCCAGTAGCCCGACACCTTGTCACCCAGAGCGGCTGAGGTTTCGACGGATGCGGTTTCAGAGATGGGGGTGGTCGTCGTCATGGCGAATGCGGTGGTCGTGTTGATCGGAACTGCTCGAATGCGTGCAGGCAGGGTCATGCGCGTGCGGATGGGACCCGTGGCCGTGTGTGCCGTCGTCAACGTCAAGCGGCCTCATGGGGATCACGGTGAGAAGCCCCTCTTGAGAGCGTTCAACCGCGGCTTCCACGCGATAAACGACCGCCAGCTCTTCGGGCGTGAGTACCTCAGCCGGAGCGGCAAATCGGCGAATGGTGCCGTCGCCCAGCATGAGGAGCTTGTCGGAGAATCGAGCCGCGAGCATCAAGTCGTGAACAATGGCAAGGACGGCTGCGCCGGTTGTTTTGGCGTAGCTGCGGGCGGCCTGCATGACGATCAGCTGATGTCTCAGGTCGAGCGCAGAAGTGGGTTCATCGAGCAGCAGCACGCGGGGACGGGAAACAAAGGCCTGCGCCATGAAGACGAGCTGCTTTTGACCGCCCGAAAGCGAGGCCACGGGACGGTCGGCAAGGTGACTGATCTGCATGGCGTGAAGCGTCTGATCGACCCGCTCGAAAATGTCGGGCGTCACTCGCCAGGAAAGCCGGCGACCGAGGCCGAGCATGACCATCTCGAAGACTGTCAGGCGGCTCTGGACCTGCGTGAGCTGCGGCAAGTAAGCAATAGCGGACCGGGGGAGTGCTTTCCCGTTTTCGCAGAGCGTTACGCGCCCGGAAGAAGCAATGAGGTTTGAGACGGCTTTGAAGAGCGTGGTTTTTCCGGCGGCATTTTGCCCGAGCAGACAAATGAATTCACCCGAATGAACGGTGAAGCTGATGTCGCGGAGCACTGTGCGGCGGCCGAAGCCGACATTGAGGTTTTCTACGCGAAGTTCAAGGCCGGTCATCAGTAGTCCCTCCGATTCTTAAGGAGCAGAACGAAGAGGAAAGGCACGCCGACAATCGATGTGATGATGCCTACCGGAAGCATGGCGCCTGTTGAGATGAATTTGGAAAGGAGCGAAGAAAGCAGAAGAATCGCTCCGCCGAAAAGCATGCTCGCGGGCATGAGGAAGCGCTGATCATCCCCTAAAAGCAGTTTGGCGCAGTGAGGTGCCACGAGCCCCACAAAGGCAATCGTGCCGATGAAGCTCACCGACGCAGCGATCAGCACGGATGCCGTTGAAAAAACGAGAAGCCGCAGGCGGCTGACTTGAATGCCGAGGCTTTTGGCACGTTCCTCGCCGATAGAAAGCGTTGTGAGCGCCCAGACTTTCGGCGCAAGAAGGAGGGTGCCGAACAGAACTGCGCCCAAGGCGCAGGCCGCCGAAAGCCAGCCAGCACGCTCAAGATTGCCGAAGGTCCACCCGGAAATCAGCTGCGCCACTTCGGGGCTCGCGACATAGACGAGAAATTGGTGCAGGGCCATGAAGAAGAAATTCATCACAATGCCCGCGAGAATGAGCGTTGTGGGCGTCATGCCGCGCAGCCGTCCGAGTGCAAGAATCAGTGCGCAGATCAAGAGCGACGCCAGAAAGGAGGCGGTCATGGTGCCGAGCCACAGTTCTCCCCCTACCGTAAAGCCTGCGGTGATCGCGAGCGCTGCGCCAAAGCTCGCTCCCGAGGTGATGCCGAGGGTAGAAGGGCTGGCAAGTGCATTGGCCGTGATCGTTTGAATCTGCAGTCCGGCCAGCGCGAGCGCAGCGCCGACGAAGAGCGCCGTCAGGGTCATCGGCAGGCGAAGTGACCACAAAATGAGCGCTTCCGGGGACTGACCCGACGGACCGGCCAAAAGTGCATTGAGTACTGCGCTCAGAGGCATGCCCGAAGAACCGGCCGTCAGATCAGCGGCAAAGAGCAGCGCCGTCAATGCGGTGAGCCCAAAGATAAGCGCCAGTCGGTGCTTCATCGCTTGTCGGTAATGGACGTGGCAGCTCATGGAGAGTCGTACGGAATCGGTTTGGAAGGGCGGAGCGGCTTCTTGCGGAGCACACCCGTTATGACAAAACAAAAAAGCATCATACTCTTTGCGGCTCTAAATGCATTAACCTTTTAGGCCTAGTTAGAGAGGCTGGGCCGGCCATTGGGCTGCGTGAGCAAAGTCTGAGCTTATCGCTCGATATGTTTGCAGAGGGCGGCAAACGCTGCCATTCAGTTTGTTGCGTAAAACTGCCCGATCGTGCGCCAATGTGCGTTCGAGCAGACGGTCTGAGCCGGACAGAATGTTTTTCGGCTGAAATGAGACGATGAATTTCACTCAACTGGTTTTGGTTTTTCTGGGCGGCGGCATCGGCGCATCCATGCGGTGGCTGCTCTCTGCATCTGCTGTGCGGCTGATTGGCACAGCCTTTCCGGCCGGTACTTTCGCCGTCAACCTCATCGGCTGCTTTCTAATGGGTTTGGTGGTCGAGTATTGGAGTTGCCGACTGGGATTATCGGAAAACCTGCGGCTCTTTCTCACAACAGGACTGCTCGGCGGCTTCACGACGTTTTCGTCTTTTGCGCTTGAAGCGGTGCTTCTCGGTGAGCGCGGCGCCTTGGCGCTTTCCGTGTTTTATGCGCTGGGCTCCTTGGTCTTGGGGCTTGGCGCCGTCGTGGGCGGCATCGCATTAGCCCGTGCTATTGCGGGCTGAATCGGCTCTCTGAACTCTAAAAAAACGCGTGCAGGCATCTGATGAAAATGCCCGCACGCAGTTTTTCTCAATAGCGGATGCCTGCGAAAAGCAGCGCTCTTCGCAGGCAAAGGCTTCTTGATTTATTTCAGTTCGGCTTGGTAGAAGTTGTACCCGCCGTCAGGCTGAATGTAGAAACCCGTCAGGTTCTTCGCACTGGCGGCAATATTCTTTTCCGTCACCAGCGGGATCCACGGCATGTCGGCCCAGAGCTGCTCCTGCATTTCCTTATAGATCGCAGCCTTCTTGGTGCGGTCCGTGGTTGCCAGGCCTTCCTGAATCAGACGGTCGACCTTTTCGCTCTTGTAGTAGGCTTCATTGGAGCCCACCGGCGGCATATTTTCGGAGGCGAGGAGCGGACGAATGGCGTAGTCGAGTTCACCCGTGGAGCTCGACCAGCCGATGTAGTAGAGGTCGTGCTGGCTCTTATCGGGCGTCGGCACAGACTCTACGAGCGCGGTGCGCTGACCGGCCTCAAGTGCGCGGATGTTGGACTTGACGCCGACCTGAGCGAGCTGTTGCTGCAGGAACTGAATAACCTTCTGGGCGGTCGTGTGGTTGTAGCCCGACCAGAGATTGATCGTAAGGCCGCTGCCGTAGCCGGCTTCCTTCAGGAGTTCGCGGGCCTTCTTCGGATCATAGGGCCATGGACCGAGTTTCTCGGCGAAATCAATGGCGGCCGGAGCGTAGCCCGTGGCCGGATCAGCGTAGCCCGCAAAAGCGACTTTGCAGAGCGCTTCCTTATTGATGGCATAGTTGAAGGCTTCGCGGACGCGCTTGTCCTGGAAGGGCTTCTTCGACATGTTCATTTCAACATAGCGAAGAATGATGGAGGGGGTAATGTCGAGGCGAACCTGATCCTTCCCCTGAACCTGTTTGACTTGTTCGGCGGGCAGCGGGAAAGCAAACTGTGCTTCGCCCGTGAGAAGCATCGCAACGCGGGTGCTGTTCTCAACGACCGGCTTCCAGTTAATGGCATCGAGTTTCGGGAACCCTGCCTGCCAGTAGTTCGGGTTCTTCACGACGCGCATGCCTTCGCTCGGATTGTATTTGTCGAGCGTGTAGGGACCGGTGCCGCAGGGTTCGAAAGCGATCTGTTTATTGGTCTTATTAGCGAGCGTTGACGGGCAGATCATGACGCCGGCCGGGTGCGCGAGCTGATTGATGAAGCTCGAGAAGGGCTTCTTGAGCGTGAAGCGCACCGTGTAGGGATCGACCACTTCAGTCTTTTCGATGTTTTGGTAAAGCATGTAGCGCTTCAGACCGTTGGCCTTGTTGGTCACGCGGTCAAAGTTGGCTTTCACGGCGTCAGCCTGAAATTCTGAACCGTCATGGAACTTCACGCCCTTGCGCAGCGTCACCGTATAGACGAGGCCGTCGTCGCTCACTTTGTAGTCCGTGGCGAGTGCATCGATCACCTTCATGTCTTTGTCGAACGTGAAGAGACCTTCATAGAAGGATTTCGAAGCGGTCTGCGACAGCGTATCCGAAGCGTCGTACGGATCAAGCGTCGTGAACGTGCTGGCAATAGCCACCGTAATTTCTTTCGGCGCGGCCTGCGCGGCGCCGGCGGCGACAAGGCTTGTGAGCGCGAGCGCGGCGGCTGCATGCTTCAAATTCATTTTGTTCCTCCAAAACAGGTGAGGCGCGGGCTGCCCTAATAATCGACCCGCAAAAGCGTTTCTAGACTAACCCGCTCAAACGATTCGGCATCACAGAATCTCAGCTGCAGACTGCAGAATTTCAGCCGAGTTGACTCTTACGCAGTCGATGTAGGTAAATGTGCGCAGTTGGGGCGAGCCTGATGCGGCTGCTTCATGGATGGTGTACTTAGGAAAACCGTATCAATGAGAGAGCGTATCGACGAGTTGTATGCTGAATTTGCTGATACTACGAGGGAATAGTCAGACGAAAGGCCTGCCGGATTTGAGAAATAGCCGTCTTTTGGGAGGCCGTTATAACTCGGATCAAAAGGCCGTTCTGTCTGGTCAAAGCTGTACCCGACGATTTCACAGTCATCTGCAGCACCGATCTGCAAAATGCTGCTAAGACCCTTGGCGACGGCAATGAGCGTTTTCTAGCGGTATCACACCCTTCTTGCTTGTACTCAACCGTCAGGCCTTCGGGTTCTTATAGTTTCAGGACAAGAAAATCGGTCAATCGAACAAATGATGTTTTATCGATAGTAGCCGGTAGCGTAATAAATTTTACCGATTCGGATCAGCCGGCACATTTATGTCAAGCCGGATAGCCTTCGTCATTTTCTCGAATGTCTCGGCCTTTAATATCCACAGTCGCCTAGGAGGGCGGTGTGGACATCAACTGCCCCCTCCCCAACGGGCCTCCGGATGACGCAAAGCGCAATCATTTTGGTCAGCAATCCCTGAAGAAGCAACAAAAGCTACCTAAAACAGAGCTGAACGCCAAACAACACCGCAAAGGTTTTTCATGGCTCATGTTTGTGACTGCTCCCCGCTCAATCCCAAACGGGATTGACGAGGCTTCTCGCTTCATTGGCCGCAGTCTTGGTTTTCCGAGGTCTTATGTCGTCTCGACGAGCAGAAGGGCATTCTCCTCACGCCTTCACGTCTCAGGCGTGTTCCGCGCCGTTATGCAGGCACGTCCTCCGGAATCAACGGGTGGCACAGTCTTTAAAGACTCGGCCGCCATGCCCCCGCGCCCTTGCAGGCGAGGGTTTCTGGCGGCCGCTGCTGAAATGGGATGGACTTTTTATACGCATACAGAGTCAATCCCATGTACATGGTGCCGGATAGTTTTTCCTAAACGTTAAAAGTTAATGTGGATGCCCGCCATTGCTTGGCCGGAGAGCGGATCGTCCACGGGTGCATTGCTGGTGCGCGCGTCGATGAAGTCCTTATAGACGCCCACTGCAGCATAAGCTGTTGTGCTCTTGGAGAGCGGATATTCGTAGGCAATCGTCGCGCCGAAGCGTTTGAGGCTGTTGCCGACTTTGTCTTCGTCGGCAGCCTCAACGTCATCGTGCACTTTGGCGTCAAGCCAGGAAAGCGCCAGATCCGTAAAACCATGGCCGGTGGGGATCTTCGCTGAAACCGTGGCGGCGAAGCCCCGCATGTCGTCCAGACCGGTGAAGAGCGGATAGTCGCCGATGTTCGAGAGCGCCATGATGTGGTTTGCGCCGCGGAAGTACTGCGCCTAGCCGAAAAGCTGGAAAGCGGTAAAGTCATAGCTGCCGCCGACTGTCACAGCGATTTCATCGTCGCGGCTCCCTTTCGAGGAGTTTTCATTCATGTATTCCAGAACGGTGACGAGACGAAGGGGACCGCGGTCATAAGTGAGCGCAGCGGCGCTGTAGCGGTCCGTATTGGCCTTATTCTCGTCGCCGCCGTCTGTGCCGCCGAAACTGGTTTCAAGATCGAGCTGCAGTCCGTTGATGACGGGCGATTTGTACATCAAAGCATTGTCGACTGAGAAGCCAATGAAGGGCATGGTGTACAAAACCCCGCCGCCGTATCCGTCCCAGCCGGTGCCGAACGGGCTTGTGCGCTGACCGAGGATCTGGAAGCCCGCGGGCGTGGCACCCGAACGCATCGTGCCGAGGCGTCCCATCCAGAGCTCGCCGTACTGCTTGTGCGAAAGATAAAAGAGCGAGCCGAGGTTAAAGAAAATATTCGGTTCCTGGAGTTGTCCCGAATCGGCTCTAAAACCGGATTCAGCAATGAACCCCACGGAAAGCTGATCGCTGATGTCCTCGTGAGCACGGATGGCGAATCGGCTGGCGTCCAGCATGCTCGATTCCATGCCTAAAGCCGTCTCTGTGCCGTGGATGCCGTCGTTCACGAAAGTATATTTAAGACCGGTGTCGTACATGCCGCCGATGGATACGCTGGCAGCACAGACTGCCGACGATGCAGCTGCCGCAAGAAGCGCAGCGCAAGCCGCGCAGCGGGAGAGAGGGAAAAATTTTGGATTGAACGTCATCATTTGGCGCTCTCTGGTGTGGTTTGATTGGCGAAAGGCAGGTTTAGTCAGACGATGCGCTTTCAGGAATGTCGGCGTGCTGTGCCGCTCGAAACTTCGGAACCAAGGATTGATGAAGACTCCTGATGTATGTGTGTGAGCTTTGGGATGAGAGAGGTTCCGCAGTGAAGCTGAGATGGTGCTTTAGAGTATTTGTCCTCAAAGAAGGGTGAAAGGCTGCCCTCTGATGCGGTGCAGCTGAACGGTCTCCCGACTCTGAAAAAGGAGAAAAAACAAAGTCGGGAGACCGAGACGCGGAGCGTTACTTGGCGGTCTTCACGTACTCAGCGGCTTCCTTGCCGGCGATGCGGCCGGAATTCCACGCAAAGCCCAGGGCGAGACCCTGATACGGCGGGTAGGACGGAGCAGAGTAGAAGCCGTTGGCGTTGTTGCCGACGGCATAAAGGCCATGGATGGGCTTCAATTCAGAATTGAGTGCCTCAAAGCGGTCGTTGACGCGAACGCCGCCCAGCGTCGAAAGGCTCACAACCTTTGCGCGCGCAGCGTAGAACGGGCCCTTTTCAACCTTGAACTTGAGGAATTCAGCCGGCTTGCCGAAGGGGTCCTTGCCGCTCGATACGGCCTGGTTGTAGGCCTTCACGTCGGAAAGGAATCCTTTGGTTTCAAAACCCGCCTTCTGAGCAAGCTCTTCGAGCGTATCGGCCTTGAAGGCGACGCCCTGGCGGACAGCTTCTTCCATCAGCGCGCGGAAGTCGCCCTTGCCCGTCGGGTTGGCGGGACCGGCGCCGGAGACTTCAAACGGGAGCTTGTCGGCCGTGTAGGCGTCAAGCGTCTTGCCGTCAACGACGACAAAGTACTTGCCGCCCACGGAGTAGCCCGCGTTGGCCCAGTAGACGGTGTCGTAGATGAGTTCTTCATTGGCAAAGCGGCGGCCGGCCGGATCCACCCAGAGGAGCGGCGTCTTCAGAACGCGCACCAAGAGGTTCGAGTCGACCATGCCGTGGCTGCCCGCGGAAGAGGTCGAAAGACCGTCGAATTCAGCGGCGTGAATGAGCGCGCTGTGTTCGCCCGACTTCTGGGCGCCGGCCTTCCAGGCCATATTGAGACCTTCGCCGTTGTTCGACCAGGCGATGCGGTTCGTCAGCTGGCTGCTTTCCATTTCCTTGGCGAGGCGATTGGCATCGCCGCCGTAGCCGCCGGAGGCGAGAATGACAGCTGAGGTCTTAATGGTGAGTTTGCCGCCGTCAGCTTTTTCGGCGATGACGGCCGTTACATTGCCGTCCTTATCCTGAGTAAGGTCATAGGCGCGGGTCTGAAGCAGAAGTTTGCCGCCGAGCTTGCCGAATGCGTCATACATATTCTTGAAAGCACCGGCATTATCGACATAGCGGTGGTAAATGCGCCAGCGGATCGGATAGGGGTTCTGGCCCTGCTGCGGATTCCAGTCGATAAGTTCAAGCTTGGCGCCGTGCTTATTCATCCAGTCGACGGTCGAAGAGGATTCATCGATGACGCGGCGGGTGATCGAGGCCGAGCTCAGGTAGTGGTTGTAATCCATGAGCTGCTTGAAGAGCTGATCCTTCGTGAGTTGGGAAAGCAGTTCCGGATTGTTCTTGTACTTGGCTTTCTGCAGGGAGGATTCAACGGCAAAGAGCCCGGAGGCGAGCTTGCCGGCACCGCCCACTGCAGGTCCCTTTTCAACCACGATGACCTTGGCGCCGGCTTCAGCGGCGGTGACGGCAGCGGCAGTGCCCGAGGCGCCCGCGCCGACCACCACGATGTCGGCCGTCAGGGTCTCATCGGCGCCGACGGTCTTGGCAACCTTCACGTCGTACTTTTTCGGATCAGCGCCGGCCTTCTCGATCGCTGCAGCCACGGCCTTGCGGATAGCTTCGCTCGACACCGTAGCGCCGCTCATGCCGTCGACAGCCGTGGACTGATGCTCAACAATGGCAGGCGCCATTTTCTTGGCAGCAGCGCCGCCGAGTTCAGGGGTTTCGCCGGAAACGTCAAGCTTAACGTCGGTGATGCGACCGTCCTGATTGAGCGTGACGGCAGCCTTGACGGTTGAAAGCTTGCCCTGGGCGGCACCCTCATAGGTGCCGGCAGTAACAGCAGCGACGGCCATGGCCGAAACACCGCACAAGAGCGCGGCAACGGCGGTCATGCGGAAGGACTTGGTGATCATGAACGGTTCTCCAGATAGAAAAGTGAGGCTTCGTATGTGGTTTGCGGCTGCCCGAGGCTGTGAGGCGCTCGAACGGCACTCTTCAATAGGTCGGTAGCCTAAAGTTCAGTCGTTTTTTGAACAATCTCGGCGGAGCTACCGCATCATTGGGAAAGCTAATCGTGGCTGTGTTATTTTTTTCGATTGAGTCCGGCAGCCGCATTTTGTTCAGCTCTTCATGCAATGCGTGCTCTGCTAAAGGAGACGTCATGTTTGAACCTCGTCATCTCAAAGCGTATTTGGCGCTCGTCAAATGCATGCACTTTGGCCGCGCAGCGGAAATGCTCGGCATTTCGCAGCCGACCTTGAGCCAGCAGATTCGGATGCTTGAGGAAGCGGTTGGTGCGCCGCTTATCAACCGCAGCAACCGCACCATGGAACTCACGCCGGTAGGCCGCGTTTTTGCTGAAGATGCGCAGCAAATCCTCACGCTCATGGAGCGAGCCAAACGCAATGCTGAGGACATTCTTTCCGGGGAAGAGGCCGAAGTGAAGCTTGGCGTCTGCCCCGGCACCATCAGCTCCGGATTCCTTATTAACCTCCTTGCAGAGTCCCGACGCAGATGGCCGCGCATCAAAGTGCTCACGGAGGTATCTCCGCCCACGAATTTGGCTGCCCGGCTCTCCAAAGGACAGATTGATATTTATGCCGGATTAACGACTGGCGTTGATTTCCCGCAGACTGTAACCAGTCAGGTCATCGCAGAGTGGGATGCCGTACTGGCAGTTCCTCGGAGTCGACTGGCACTCGAGGAAACAACGTCTCCGGAATTTCTTAAGGATGAAACATTCATTTATCTGGAAGGCGGTGAAGCGGGCTATCCGCACGTGGTGGAAAGCATTTTGGGTTTTACGCCCAAATCGACTTTGAGCACGCCCTCGAGCCGTCTGATGATGGCTTACGTGGATGCCGGTTACGGCGTCGCGCTTATTCCTGCGCCTGATGCGACGATACGCGGAACCAATACGCTCATCCGAGCCGTGGCCGGCGGCCGCGGCGTAATGAAAGCCTGTGCCGCTCGGCTCGCGGTCAACAATGCGCCGGCCGTGCGGCGTGTCTATGACGTCATCCTTGCGCTCTCGCGCAACGGCAGCGGAGAGCTGAACGAAAATTGAGCAGCAGCTCCCCGTCCAATTCACAACGGGATTGGACGAGGCTTCTTGCTTCGCTGGCAACAGCCTAGACTGCTCGAGGTACAGCCTACTTCTGAGCTGCCGCAGCAATCTTCAGAAAATTCTCGAGCTGATCGAGCCCCCGCTCGGTCAGCATGGATTCAGGGTGGTACTGAATGCCTTCAACCGGGAGCGTACGATGGCGCAGCCCCATGATTTCACCGTCGTCCGTTTCTGCTGTCACCATCAAGTCTGCGGGGAGCGTAGTGCGGTCCACGGAGAGCGAGTGGTAGCGCACCACAGACAAGTCTTCGGGCAGTCCGGCAAAGAGCCCCTGACCGTCATGACGGATGCGCGACGTTTTCCCGTGCATCACTTTTTGAGCGTGAATAACGTCTCCCCCCAGCGCTTCGCCGATGGCCTGATGTCCGAGGCAGACGCCGAGCATCGGCATTTGGCGTGAGAGTCCCTCGCGGATGAGCTCGAGCAGAATTCCCGCGCTTTCTGGACGCCCCGGACCGGGAGAGAGGACAATCGCGTCGGGGCGAAGGGCGAAGACGGCATCGACCGTTGTGCAGTCGCAGCGTCGAGCCGTCACGTCGCAGCCGAGGATCTGAAAGTACTGCACGAGGTTGTAGGTGAACGAGTCGTAGTTGTCGAGCATGAAAATCTTCATGGCAGTCATTCCTTTTGAAGCGTCTTTCGGGCTCATTCAGTCGGCGAGTCCGCGGGCAGCGAGTTCAACAGCCTTCATCATGGCTGCGGCTTTATTTTTCGTTTCCTGATATTCGAGCGCCGGAACGGAGTCGTAGACGATGCCCGCGCCCGCCTGAATGGAAAAGTTCCGCCGCTTGGCGCCGCCCGGCGCTTCGGGTTCATCAAGGTCCCCAAAGATCAGCGTGCGGATCGTGATGGCAAGATCCATCGCGCCGTCATAGCCGAAGTAACCCGCGGCACCGCCGTAAAAGCCGCGCGGTTCAGGTTCAAGTTCGCGAATGATCTGCATGGCACGTACCTTCGGCGCGCCCGAGAGCGTTCCGGCGGGGAAGGCCGAACGAACGAGATCGTAGGCGTCGAGTCCGGGGGCGAGCTGGCCTGTGACGGTGGAAACAATGTGCATGACGTGCGAAAAGTATTCGACGGTCATAAAGGAGGGCGTTTTGACGCTGCCCGGGGCGGCAACGCGGCCTAAGTCGTTGCGCGCAAGGTCAACGAGCATCAGGTGTTCGGCGCGCTCCTTCGGGTCGGCGAGGAGCTCTTCGGAAAGCCGTTCATCGTCAGCGGCAGAGGCGCCGCGTTTTCTCGTGCCGGCAATCGGGCGGAGCAGCGCGCTGCCGTCGGCTTCGGTGCGGCACAGCGTTTCGGGAGAGGAGCTCACGAAAGTGAGGCCGCCCATTTTCATAAAGAAGGTGTAGGGCGAGGGATTAATTCGGCGCAGCGCTCGGTAGAAAGTAAAGGGTTCAATCGTCGTTTCACCGGAAAATTTCTGGGATAGAACGACCTGAATGAGTTCGCCGTCACGGATTAAGCCTTTGGCTTTTTCTACCATGGCGCAGAAATCATGTTCGGTCGTATTGGCCTTGAGAACAGGTACTGCAGCCGGATGCTGATCCGGGAGCTTTGAAAGATCGAGCGGCCTGCGGATTCTCGCCCGCACTGCTTCCACGCGGGCCGCGCCCGCGGCGAAAGCCGAACCGAGATCGGGGAATTCGTCGATGCGCACACCCGCAGAAATCGTCATGGTATGGCGGAAGTTGTCAAAAATGATCATATCTTCGGCCACCATGAAGGCTGCCGTAAGCCCATGAGGCTTGTAGCCGGTTTTGGGCTCGAATTCACCGCACATCTCCCAGCCGAGCGCACCGACAGCACCGCCCGTAAAGGCGGGCAGATCTGCAGGAGCCGCGGGACGAAGGCCTTCGGTAAGCGACCTCAGGGCCATGAAGGCGCCCTCTTTTGTTGCGGCTTCAGGAAGCTCTCGGCGTCCGTCGGCGTCCTCCACAAATGCTCGGCCGTCTTCGACCGAGAACCGCGCTCTGGGATTGAGGCCAATGAAGGAATTGCGGCCGAAGCGCTCGCCGGCTTCGACGGATTCAAGGAGAAACACATCCTCGTCATCCTTGAGCCGGGAAAGAATGGAGACGGGGGTTTCCAGATCGGCGGTAAGCGTGAGCGTTACGGGAACGTAATTGCCCTGCTGGGCGAGTCGGGCAAATTCGCTGAAGGCGAGCATGGCGGCGTCCTAAAAAAGAATCATGAAATCGGAAGACGAAAAAAAACGGACCGGAATCACTGAAAAAGGATTCGGTCCGTTCTTTGGGAGATCTGCGGCAGGCGCTCTGCAGTGCAGGTCTCGCGGCGGCTGAGGAAGCTTCGAATGCATCAAGGCGCTGGGCGCTTGTCGTTCTTCTTCTCCTCCCGGCTGCAGACGCAGACGGGCGCCGACGGATCGAATCCGGGACGCCACCGCCAGCTGCGGGAGAGAAGAAGCAAGAACATGAAGGTTCCTCAATGGGGCATAAAGTACAGAATCACTATCGCATGATGCGGGGCAGTTCGGCGGGAGCACCTCTCGGCGCTCCGCCTCGGTCGATTTGATCCGCATCAGAATCCGGTGCGGATAGCGGTCGGCTGCCTTGTCAATGTCATGCAATCGGCCAGCCGAGCGCTTCGAGCACATTGCGCGCCGCGGCTTCGGGTTCAACATTGTCGACCGAACAGTCTGCGGTGCCCTCGTAGGTAGCTCGTCTTTCCGCCCAAATGACGGAGAGCGGCCGCGACTGCGAGACGGGGCGCCCCATGGTCGGCAGTTCTTCGATGGGGCGCTTCAAAAGCGCTACGCGGCCGTTCTGCTTTAAGGCTGAGACATTTTTCACGCGCATCATAGTGCCGCCGCCCGTGGCAATCACCACGCCGCGCCGTGCTCCGGCAATGGCGGCGATGCGCGATTCCAGATCGCGGAAAGCGGGTTCGCCGTGACGGCGGAATATTTCGGGGATGGGGAGTTCCGCAGCGGCCTCGATTTCTTCATCGAGATCGATGAAGGGGCGTCCAAGCCGTGCCGCAAGAATGCGGCCGACGGTGGATTTGCCGCTCCCCGGCATTCCTGAAAGCACGATGTTTTCGAACTGCCGCTTGAGGTCGGCATGAATTTCTTCAGCGCTCGTTGCCGGTTGGGCCGGCGCGCCGTCGATGGGGGAGGCGATCGAGAGAAAATCGCGCGCGGCGGCTTCGGCCTGCACGACAAGCATGCGCAGGCCGTTGACCGCAGGGATGCCGCGCGCTCTCGCACGAAGCATGAGTTCGGTGACGGCCGGGTTATAAATGAGGTCGAAAACGAAGGAGAGCTTTGGGAGGAGCCCCAGGTCGCCGATGGGTGAGACGCCGCAGACCGGGAACATGCCGACGGGCGTGGCGTTGACGAGAATCTCTGCATCGGCATGGCGGTTAAGCGCTTCGCGGCCTTCGGCTCCGCGAATATTCACCATGACGGCAAAGGCGCCGAGATCCTTTAGGACCGCCTGCACGCATTTGGCCGCGCCGCCCGTGCCGAGGATCAGGGCTTTCCTGCCCTTCACTTTGATGCCGCTCGCACGGATGGTGTCGAGGAATCCGGCATAGTCGGTATTGTCGCCCACGAGCTTTCCGTCAGGACGGCGCACGAGGGTATTGACCGCGCCGACGTGCTCCGCGGCGGGCGTCAATTCGTCGCAGTAGGGCATCACCGCTTCCTTATAAGGGATAGTGACGTTGAGGCCGTCAAACGGCGTTGTCCGCAGGAATTCGTCCAAACGCTCGGGCTCGCACTCAAAACGCTTATAGGCGTAGGCGCCCAGACGCGCGTGAATTTCCGGCGAAAGCGTGTGTCCGAGGCGGCGGCCAAGCAGTCCGCAGAGCAGTCCGGCGCCCGCTTTGGGCGGAATCGGTTCAGCATTGCGGTCGATGGTGACTTCGACCTTTGCGCCGAGCCCCTTGAGGTCGGCCGCCAGAACGCGGTTCATGCCGGCCCCTTCAAGGGTGAGGCCGACGCCTTCGCGAGTCGCCTCGAGCAGAGCGGGCGCAGCTCCCGCAGCCGTGCAGGCGCAAATCAGCCGTTTGGCGGCATACTGCGGCGTTTCACCTTCGCCGAGCGATTTGAAAACAGAGAGCCGCCCGGGCAGATGCCCTTCAGTGCCGAGAGCGCCTTCATCGCAGAGCTGAGCGGCGAGCTGCCGCTGGCGGGAGCCCGCGATCAAAAGTTCGTAGATCGCTGCGACAATCGGCCGTTCGTTGGGCGACACGCGTTCAGCGAGTTTTTCAAGCAGTGCTTCTTCGCGCTTGGGCGCATGAATCGGCAGGTTCCGGCCGCGCTTGCGTTCGCCGATTTCGTCGGCGATGGCCAGGCGCTCGACAATGAGTGTCGAGAGCTTGGCGTCAATGACGTCGATCTTTGCCCGCAGGTCAGCCAAGAGGTCGCTCGGCGCTTCGCGCAGCTGCGCGGGATGAGGGTGAGGTTCTGCCGTCTGCTGGTCGGTCATGATGAATTCAAACGTATCTTTTTGAAGGGTGGTATGGGGCGTTTCAGCGCGGTGCGCTTTCATTGGGCAGCGTTCTCGGCTCGGGCCTTTAAAGCTTCAGAGGCCCAGCACTCGGCATTGGGGAGGTCCTTTGGGAGCACTGCCGGCGGCGCGAGGAGGAGGTCCAGGGCAGCGAGCGCCGCAACGGCCTCTACGACCGGCACCGCGCGGATGCCAATGCAGGGATCGTGCCGGCCGGTGACAATCAGCTCGGCGGCCGTCCCCGCTTCGAGCGAGACCGTCTGCTGGCGGAGCGCAATGGAGGGCGTGGGTTTCATGGCTGCGCGAAAGAGGATCGGTGCAGAGGTGGTCATCCCGCCCGCAATGCCGCCGGAGTGGTTGCTCGCTGGCGCTGCGCCGGGAGCAGACTGCTGAGGTTCCCAGGGGTCGTTCTCAGCCGAGCCCGAACGGCGTGCGGCCGCAAAGCCGTCGCCGAACTCCACGCCTTTGACCCCTGGAATGCCAAAAAGACCGAAGGCGAGCGCACCGTCAAAACCCTCAAAGAGGGGGCCGCCCAAGCCCATGGGCAGTCCCGTGATCATGCCTTCGATCACCGCGCCGATGCTGTCGCCCGATTTCCGGGCGGCAGCGACGGCAGCGGCCATGGCTTCGTCGGCTTCATCGGTGAGCACTGGGAGTTCGCGCTTTAGCCGCGCCTGCAGCACCGCATCGGTTTCGCCCATGGGGCTGAAAGGCCGGTCTTCAACGGTGCCGACCGAGGCCAAGTGAGCCGCAACCCGAATGCCGCGGCGGGCAAGAATCTGCAGGGCAATGCCGCCCGCGCAGCAGATGGGAGCCGTGAGGCGTCCGGAGAAGGCACCGCCGCCGCGAACATCCTGAAAGCCCTGATAACGCACCTGCGCGGGCAGATCCGCGTGCGACGGACGAGGGCGGTCAGCAATGGCCTTGTAGTCTTTCGAGCGCTGATCGGTATTGCGGATAAGGACAGTGAGCGGCGCGCCGCAGGTGATGCCGTTGATGAGACCGCAGAGAATTTCGGGCTGATCCGTTTCGCGGCGCTGCGTTGAAAGCCGGCCGCCCGGCGCCCGGCGTCCCATAAAGGCGCAAAGCGCTTCTTCGTCAACAGCTTCGCCCGCCGGAAGCCCTTCAACGGTGCAGCCAATGGCTGCCGCATGGCTTTGTCCCCAGACGGTGGTGCGCAGATAAGTGCCGAAAGTGGTATTCATGATGGAGTCAATCGTTTTGAATTCAGTTGCGGGTCTTGGGGTCGGCAGGGGCCGCAGAGCCCTTCAGCCGCTCCAAATCCTCGAAAAAGTGAGGATAGGACTTAGCTGCGTCCTCTGCGCCGTCAATAACTATGGGGGCGCCGCCGGAGGCGCCGGCCACGGCGGCAGCCATGACAATGCGGTGATCTTTGAAGCTTGAAATGCGCCCGCCCGAAAATTTTTGCGCGCTGCCGATGCCGTGCACCACCAGTCCGTCGGGGAGCTCTTCATGCGGGACGCCGAGCAGACGAAGGAGCTCAGCCGTGCTCTGCAGCCGATCGCTTTCTTTGATGCGGAGCCGTTCGGCATGGGTGAACCGAGTTTCGCCCTTGGCGGCGCCGGCCGCCACGGCGAGAATCGGCACCAAGTCCGGAATCTGCCGGGCATCAATCGTTTGCCCGCGAAGCGCGGCGCCGTTTTTCGGAGGTTTGATCCGCACGGTTCCGATACGGCCCTCGGAGGACGATTCAACTTGCGCGCCGAAGCGCGACAAAATGTCGACGACGGCACGGTCGCCTTGGAGCGACGTGAGGCTGAGTCCCTCCACGGCGATGCCCTCGGGATTTTGCGTGAGCGCCCCGGCGCAGAGCCAGAAGGCGGCATTGGACCAGTCGCCTTCGACCTGAACATCTTCGGGCGGCGTGAGGACGCCTCGGCCGGCAATGGTCCAGAGCGGCAGCCCTTGGTCGGTGCGTGATTCGGCAATTTCAACGCCGCTTTCGGCAAGCGCGGAGAGCGTCATGCGCACATAGGGTTCGCTTTCGAGCCGATCCTTGACGGCGAGCGTGCTTGGCCCGTCGAGAACGGAGAGCGCATAGAGGAGTCCGCCGAGAAACTGCGACGATACGGCGCCCGAAAGCGCATAAGCGCCGGGGAGAAGCCTGCCGGTGAGCCGCACGGGAAGGAGCGCTCCAGGAGAAGCCTCGGCATAGTTGAGCGTAATGCCGTGGCGCTCTAGTTCGCCGGCGAGCGGCTCCTGCGGTCTGGCGGGGAGACGCCCGGATCCCGTAAAGATGACGCCGGCCGGTCCGTTCAGGGCGGCAGCGACGGGCAGAAGGTAGCGCAGCGTGGTGCCCGATTCGCCGCAGTCGAGCACCGGCGTTTTCGTGCGGGTGTTCAGTTCCGCGAGGCTGATGCCCTCTACCCGCGCGCCCGTCCCGGGGAGCCGTTCGATTTTTGCGCCGAGCCCCCGCAGGGCGCGGCATGTGGCTTCAATGTCGTTGGAGCCGCCCCGAAAGCGCACGAGCACGGCATGATTGGGCGCGCCCAGCGCGGCGGCAATCAGTTCGCGGTGAGCCCAGGACTTTGAAGGAATGGCGGCAATCGTGCCGGAAAGCTGCTGCGGGGAAACGGTCTGCTGCATGAGGAGTGGTTTCAAGTTGGTGCGGCGCTCCGGCCGCCCGTATTTTTCTTCAGAGTCCTGCGCGGATCCTCTCGAGGAGTTTCGCCCAGGACGTGCGCTCGATCCGGGCGCAGCCGGGTGAGACAGGCAATACCAGCGCAACATCGGCGGCCCCGGCCTTTTTATCGTGCTGGCAGAGCTTAAGGAGCGATTCGGGTGAAAAATCGAGGTCGCTGCGGGCTCTTAAAGCCGCGGGAACGGCCGATGGGAGTCCCGTTTTGGAAAGGAGCGTTTCGAGATCAACGCGCATTGCGTCGGGAAGACATCCTTCGCGAACCAAAGCCCGCGTGAGAATGGCCATGCCGATGGCGACAGAGGCGCCGTGAGAAAGCTCCCAGTGCGCCGCCGCTTCGACGGCATGCCCGACGGTGTGGCCGAGGTTTAAGAGTCTTCTTTCACCCGCTTCGCGTTCGTCGGCTTCGACGATGCGGCGCTTGACGTCAATGGCGGCCAGTATGAGGTCGACCGTCGGAAGGGGCGCGGACGACCCGGGCTCAATGCCGGCAAGAGCCTCATGGACGAGCTGGTTCATGCGGGCGTCTATGCCCGCATATTTGATCATCTCTCCCCAGCCGCAAGCGCGTTCCCGCTCGGGCAGCGTGTCAAGCGCCTGCGGATCGATCAGCACGGCCTTGGGCTGCGAGAAGACGCCCATCAGGTTTTTGCCGGCAGGAAGATCCACGGCGGTTTTGCCGCCTACGCTCGAATCGACCATTGCGAGGAGCGAAGTAGGGATCTGCACGCAGTCGATGCCGCGCATCCAAAGCGCGGCAGCCAGACCGGCGAGGTCGCCGATCACGCCGCCCCCGAGCGCAATCACCGCAGAGCTTCGCGTGAGCCCGAGCGCAGCAAAGGCTTCAAGCGCGCGGACGAGTTCAGCGGGCGTTTTGGACGCTTCACCGGCAGGAATCACGTGAATGCCGGCACACTTTGGGCCGAGTGCATCTGCCGCCGCGCGGGCATAAAGCGGGGCAACGTTGGTGTCGGAGACGATGACCGCTCGTTCGACAACGAGTGCCTGAAGGCGCGCCTTCAGCGCGTCGTGTCCGCGGGCATGGAGGAGTCCCGGGATCGCCTCTGCATCGTAGGGGCGTCCCGTTGAGACATGCACAATGCCGGAGCGTTCGCAGCAGCTCATGACGCGCACACGCGGATCACATCTTCAGCCGTACGGACGGCGGAAGGGGCGGCCATGTTGTGAAGATTCACAGCGGCGCGCACGGCGTTCACAGTCTTCACGACGCGCTCGAATTCTTCGGGCGTGATCGACTGCGGACCGTCGCAGAGCGCGGCGGCGGGGTTGTTGTGCACTTCGATCATCAGACCGTCGGCGCCGCAGGCCGCTGCTGCGGCTGCCATGGACGGAACATAGCGGGCGACGCCCGTGGCGTGCGAGGGATCGATCACCACCGGGAGGTGCGTTTTTTCGTGAAGCACTGGCACGGCAGAGAGGTCAAGCGTATTGCGGGTGGCGGTTTCGTAGGTACGGATGCCGCGTTCGCAAAGAATAATCTGATCGTTGCCGCTTGCCATGATGTATTCGGCGGCCATCAGGAGTTCTTTGATGGTGTTGGCCAGACCGCGCTTAAGCAGAATGGGTTTATTGGTGCGGCCGAGTTCCTTGAGCATTTCGAAATTCTGCATGCTGCGGGCACCGACCTGAATGACGTCGACGTCTTCAAAGAGCGGCAGATGCGTGATGCTCATGATTTCAGTGACGATCGGCAGGCCTGTGGCTTTGCGGGCCTTGAGGAGCAGGTCAAGCCCTTCGCTTCTGAGCCCCTGGAAATCGTAGGGCGACGTACGCGGCTTGAAGGCGCCGCCGCGGAGCATCGTGGCGCCAGCGGCCTTCACGGCTTTGGCGATGCCGACGATCTGCTCTTCGGATTCAATCGAGCAGGGACCGGCAATCATGGCGAAGTGGCCGCCGCCCACCTTGGCACTGCCCGCTTTGACGATCGTGTCCTCCGGATGGAAGAGGCGGTTGGCGAGTTTGCAGGGGTCACTTACGCGGCGAATGGATTCAACCGACGGAAGGGCCAGAATTTGGTCGGCGGGCAGATGCAGACGGGTTTCGCCGATGACGCCGACGGCTGTTTTTTCCTGCCCCTGCATGACGACAGCACGAAGCCCTCGGGATTCGAGACGGTCCTTAAGATCGGTGATGTCGGTCGTTGTGGCGGTGGCCTTCATGATGATGATCATGGTTTCTCTCCGGAAGAATAAATTCGGGTATTGGGGTGGATTCGAGTGTCTGGGCTCGATCTCTTTGCCGCCGGAGAGTGCTGCTTGGCCTTGCTTGGATCCCGTCGTATCTTTGGTGCGGTGCGGGAGAGGAAGGAGCAACAAAAAACCTGCGGCGTTTGAGACCGCAGGTTTTGTGTTTTCGCTTGCCGAAACCTTTTATGCAGTCAAACGCGTCTTGTGCGCAAATCGCCAAAACGCGTAATAAAAGGACGATGCATGAAGGACGGTGTTCATTTCGAAATCGGTGTAAAGGAGAAATGAAAGCGAAGTGGTTGAGAATCAATTTACTCGTTCAGCCAAACTTTGCAAGGTTTTTTGAGAGCCGCTGAGAGAAATAATGACGCCGATTCGGGTTGCCTACAACTTCTTGCCTATAGCCCTGGGAAGTCATCGTAGGTGTTAACGACGGGAGACACTGAAGACATGAGCTCAGCGCGGCTGGCCGGCAAGGGGAGAAAGTTCCTCAAGGTCATAGGGCGTCGTTTGATAGACGTAGTAGTTGAGCCAGTTGTGGTAGAGGAGGTGCGCGTGAGAGCGCCAGCGGTTGATCGGACGCTGCGCCGGATCGTCGGACGGGTAATAGTTTTCAGGAACAGAAATCTCGAGTCCTTTTTCAAGGTCCCGGCGATACTCCGCGTCGAGCGTGAGCAGGTCGTATTCGGGATGGCCGGTCACGAAAATTTGCCGCCCGTTTTCCGTGGAAAGCAGAAATGGACCGGTGCGGCGGCCCGAAGCAAGCACTCTCAAGGCGGGAACTGCGGCAAGATCCTTTAGATTGAGGCCGGTATGGCGGGAGTGCGGGACGAAAAAGCGGTCATCGAAGCCGCGCACGAGCGGGTTGGAAGGACGAAGCACTTCATGCTCAAAGATGCCGAAAAGCTTTTCGGCCAGCGGGCGCTTGCGGATGCCGTAGTGATGCCAGAGCGCGGCAAATGCGCCCCAGCACACATGAAGCGTGGAATAGACATGAGTGAGACTCCAGTCGAAGATGCCTTTGAGCTCTTCCCAATAATTCACTTCGTGAAAATCGAGCTGCTCCACGGGCGCACCGGTAATGATCATGCCGTCAAACCGTTCGTCTTCGACGTCATCGAAGGTCTTATAGAAAGCATCGAGATGGTCGCCCGAGACGTGCCTGCCGCGGTGAGAGGCGGTCTGAAGCAGCGTGAGCTCTACCTGCAGCGGCGAATTAGCAAGCAGCCTGGCAATCTGCGTTTCCGTTGTGATTTTGGTCGGCATCAAGTTGAGCGCCAGAATTCGAAGCGGTCTGATGTCCTGTGTGCGCGCTCGGTCGGGCGACATGACGAAGATGTTTTCGTCAAGGAGGCGCTCATTGGCAGGAAGCCCGTTGGGCAGAATGACTGGCATCGCGGAAGTGCTCCGTATGGGAAATCGAGAAGTCTCAAAGAGACGGCGGGCTGATCGAGCGCACTGAGAGGCTCGCTCACGGGGCTCTTCACATC
>CDYG01024456.1_pt1 | contig 21777 bp, 10 predicted proteins | sample 554931 | NCBI WGS metagenome assembly CDYG01 (sample SAMEA3182055, study PRJEB8094) | gut metagenome | biome: human; feature: gut; material: Stool; isolation source: human stools | place: Canada | collected 2012-11-13
ATTAAAACCTGAAACCTATGAAAAGATGATCGGAAAACCACACCAGGCGACGAAGTGTCTCCCGCCCCTCCAGACAATCCCTTTATAACGGAGATACAAGCACTAACCAAAAAGAAACCTTTTATGATAATGAGCATGTACAAAAAGCTTATAGGCAGCCTGACGATTTCCCTCTTATTCCTGCTGTCTGCAACACCGTCGTTCGCCCAGCAGAACGACGTCAAAGTAACCGGTAAAATCACCGACGGAAGCGGCGCCCCGCTGGCGGGAGTCGTTGTCGTGGTAAAGGACGGCAAAAGCAACAACGGAGCCGTATCCAATACGCAAGGTGTTTATGAAATCAAAGTTCCCGCATCCTCGACGCTTCTTTTCACCTGTCTGGGCTATACCGACCAGGAAGTGAAACTCGGCGCATCGAATGTCGTAAACGTGACGATGACCGAAGACGCCCAGTCCCTCGACGAAGTGGTCGTCGTGGGTTACGGTACGCAGAAAAAGAAAGACCTCACGGGAGGTCTCGCCGTCGTCAGCAAACAGACGCTGGAAATGGTCTCGACCAACAACCTGATGGACCGTCTGGTCGGCCAGGTCGCCGGTCTGAACATCACGACCGGCAACGAAGCGCCGGGCAGCAACCAGACCCTGCTGATCCGCGGCCAGAACTCACTGACGGCCAGCAACGACCCGCTGATCATTCTCGACGGCATTCCCTACTCGGGCGGACTGGCCGACCTCGACCCGAACATCATCGAGAACATGTCGGTGCTGAAAGACGCGTCGGCCGTGGCCATCTACGGTTCGCGCGGCTCGAACGGCGTCATCCTGATCCAGACCAAGCGGGGTTCGCAGGGCGAATTCCATGTCACCTACAAAACGAAGCTCGCCATCGCCGAGCCGATGCAGCGCATCGAAACCATGGGTCCCAACGAGTTCATCCGCCTCAAGCAGGACATGGGCCGGCTCAAGAACAATTACAGCGGCGAGCAGCTCGATCCGCTGGTAGGTTCGATTATCAGCGCCAGCGAGAAGGTAAACTACGCCAAGGGCATCACCAACGACTGGCAGGACTATGTCTTCCGCACGGTCTTCACGATGGACCACCAGCTGAGCTTCCAGGGCGGCAACGAGAAGACCACCTATATGGCCTCGGTTTCCTACCTGGACAACCCCGGCGTGGTTTACAATTCGAATTACCAGCGCACGAACGTCTATGCCAGCATCAACCAGAAAATGAACGACTGGCTGTCCGTAGGTCTCACCACGCAGTTCGTGAACCGTGAGACCGGCGGTGCGACGCCGAACCTCGAACATGCCATCAAGCAAAGCCCCTACGGCATCTACAAGGACGAGACCGGCGCCTACTACGAGGAGCCGATGGACTACTCGAACCTGCCCAACCCGATGAAGGACGTCAACGCCGACCAGAAACGCACGGGCCGCAACTTCATGGCCAACGGGTTCCTCGATCTCAAACTTCCGGTCAAAGGGCTCTCTTTCCGGTCGCAGTTCGGCTACAACTACCGCAGCCAGATGAACGGAACCTACTACGGCCGCAACACCGTAACGGGTAAGAAAGTCGACGGCCGCGCCGAGCTGGCCAACAACCACACGACGGACTGGACGTGGGAGAACGTGCTTAAATTCGACCGGAATTTCGGCAAACATCACATCGACTTCACAGGTCTCTTCTCCATGCAGGAGGCCCAGTATACAGCCGCTTCGCAAAGCGGCGAAGGCTTCGTAAACGACGACTCGAGCTTCTACCGGATGGACGGCGCCGAGAACAAGATCGCCATCAGTTCGTCTTTCTGGAAAGAGAACTTCGTTTCGGGCATGTTCCGTGTGAATTACGGCTTCAACAGCAAATACCTTCTGACACTCACCGGACGCGCCGACTCGTTCTCGGCCTTCGCTGAAAACCACAAATGGGCTTTCTTCCCCTCGGCTGCCGTTGCCTGGCATCTCGGCGAGGAGAGCTTCATCAAGGACAACGCCTCTTGGATCGACATGCTGAAGATCCGCCTCTCATACGGCGCCAACGGAAACAACGCCATTTCACGTTATCAGTCGCTCGACCGTCTCTACTCGACCAATGGTGTCAAATATATTTGGGGCGACAACAGCGACGCCGCCAACTCGGCCTACCTGCCGAGCGACGGTATCGGCAATCCCGACCTGCGTTGGGAGACCACCTATACGGCCAACCTCGGTATCGACTTCCAGTTCTTCAACGGCCGTCTGGGCGGTACGATCGACATGTACCTCTCCAACACGCACGACCTGCTGATGTCGCGTACCGTTCCCATTATGAACGGTTACAGCAAGATTCTCTACAACGTCGGCCAGACCCGCAACAAGGGTATCGAACTGACGCTCCATTCGCAGAATATCCGCAAGAAGGATTTCAGGTGGGAGACCGACTTCACCTTCTCGCTCAACCGCGACCAGATCGTCGCGCTGCGCGGCGACGGCAAAGACGACATCAACAACAAGTGGTTCATCGGCCAGCCGCTGTCGGTCTACTACGACTGGAACATGATCGGCATCTGGCAGGAAGGCGACGAGTTCACGTTCATCGACAAGGACGGCAAGGAGGTGGCCCACCAGACCGGAGCCACGCCCGGAGCCGCCAAACTGGAGGATGTCGACGGCAACGGCGTCATCGACTCCAAAGACCGCAAGGTGATCGGCAGCAAACAGCCGAGCTTCACGATGTCGATGGGCAACCGTTTCTCCTACAAGGACCTCTATTTCTCGTTCCTGTTCAACGGCGTCTTCGGCAAGTGGATGACGGACAACGTGGCCAACATCTCCTCGTATACGTTCGGTTCGGGCAACTACATCCACGGCGTGAAATACTGGACGCCGGAGACCCCCGACGCAGAGGTCGTTTCGCCGGGTTACCAGGCCTCCTTCAGCCACGGCTACTACAAGAAGCTCAACTACGTGCAGCTGCGCAACATCACGCTGGGCTACCGTGTCAACCAGAAATTCGTCCGCCGGATCGGCTTGAGCGCCATCGACGTGAATTTCAGCGTGAACAACGTCTGCGCCTTCTCCAACATGCGCCAGATGCTGAACTACGACAACACCTGGTTCGCATCGTTCCCGACCGCCCGTTCCTACGTACTGGGATTAACCTTAACCTTCTAATCAAGACCTGACTATGAAAACGATGAATTATATCAAGATCGGCATCGCGAGTTCGATCCTCTCGATAGCTGCGGGCTGCACCTCCTTCCTGGAAGAGGATCTGAAAAGTTCGCTGGCCCCCGACAACACTTACACCAGTTCACTGGGCTTCGAGGTGGGAGCCACGGGGCTCTACGCCATCGCCCGCTCGGAATACAACACCTGGGGTGAAAACGGCGCTTTCATGCACAACGGCGCCTGCGCCTACGAGGTCCTCCAGATTTCGACCGACCTCTGCCGCATGGGAACCGTCCGCGACGGTTCGCTGGTTCCGTTCGCCGAAATGACGCTCAACCCGTCGACGCTTTTCGTCGGCTCGTACTGGAACTGGGCCTACAACCTGATCGCTTCGGCCAACGAACTGCTGATCTATTCCGAAAAGAACGACAACTGGGACTATCCCACCGACAAACAGCTTTACCAGGCCGAAGCCCGTTTCTTCCGGGCTTACGCCTACCGCACGCTGGTCTACCTCTACGGCGACGTGCCCTGGGTCGAAACCATCCAGAAGCCCTTCCTGCTCTCGTTCTCGCGCGATCCCAAGATCGAGGTGCTGGGCAACATCATCAAAGACCTGGAATTTGCCAAGACGTACCTTCCCGACAATCCCGACAACGTGAAGGAGGGCAAGCTTACGACGTGGGCCGCACGCCACCTGTTGAGCGAAATGTACCTGCTGCGCGGCGCCGAAGGCGACTATAAGCTGGCCGAGGAGAATGCCCAGGACGTGATCGACTGCCCGTATTACAGTCTGATGAAAAGCCGCTTCGGCAACGCCAAGAACGATCCCGGCGACTATTTCAGCGACATGTTCGTCGAAAACAATCAGAACCGTTCGGCCGGCAACACCGAGGGTATCTGGGTCATGCAGTTCCAGTACAACACGGTCGGCGGCGGCACGAATTCCGACGACTGGACCCGCCGCGCCTGGAATCCCCAGTACCACGCCATCGACGGATTCGCACTGGCCGACTCACTCGGCGGCCGCGGCCTGGCGCAGATCTATCCGCTGAAGTGGTGGATCGGCGTCAAGGGAACCAACGCCACGACGGCCGGAGAAAAGGAGGGTTTCCCCGGGATTCAGGAAAAAGGCATCTTCGAAGACGGCGACATCCGCAACTCGGAGTACAACATCAAGCGCAACTGGTACTACAACAACCCGCTGACGCCCAACAAGCTGGGACAAAAATGCCCCATCGACGACAAATCGTGGTCGCAGGCCCAGCTCTTCCCGGCGCTGAAGAAATTTTTCTTCGGTAAGGAGGAAAACCTCCAGCTCACCGGCGCATACAAGGACCGCATGAAATTCCGCCTGGCCGAGACCTACCTGCTGTTGGCTGAAGCCTACCTGCGTCAGGACATGCCCGATAAGGCCGCCGATGCCGTGAACGAAGTGCGCCGCCGCGCCAAAGTGTCCGACGTTTCCGACGAGGAGATGACGATGGATTTCCTGCTCGACGAGCGCATCCGCGAACTCTACGGCGAAGAGAGCCGCCGCTTCACGCTGATACGCACGGGCAAGCTGCTCGAACGCGTGAGAAAGTACAACCCCGAGGCGCGCGACCTCATCCAGGATTTCCACGTGCTGTGGCCCATTCCGCAGGCTATCCGCGACGCGAATGTCGGCAATTTCCCGCAGAATCCCGGATATGAAGGTTACGAAGGCTAAAAACCTTCGTCCCCGCCTCCGGGCGGATCAGACAAGAATGTGTCCGGCAGATTCCGGACCGTATCAGCAACCACGAAAAAAACAGTTATGAAAAAGATAAAATTTGCATGCAACCTGTCGCTGCTGACCCTTTTCGCACTCGGCCAGTGGGCCTGTGAATGGGACCCGTACGAACACGACAGCGACCCGGTCCGGGAAACTCTGGAGCTGACCGCCTCCGCCTCCCAGATCGCTTTGGACGAAAACGACCTTTCGGCTACGGTACTGACCTTCGACTGGACGCCCGCGCGTCCGATGCCCGACGAGTATCTGGTGTCCTACACGACCAAACTGGACCTGCTGAACAACAACTTCGGTTCGTCCACCGCCATCGTGACGAGCGAAGACGACGGCATCTTCAGCCGGAGCTACACCTCCGAGCAAATCAACAACTGGGCTAACGAGCGCTGGAAAGTGCCCGTAAACAAGACCTTCACGCTGGCGTTCCGCGTCATCGCGGAGTATGCGGGCGGCCCCACATACGAAATGCCCGAAGTGCGCACCGTGGAGGTGACCGTAACCCCGATCAAGGTCGATGTCTTCGATGCCGACAAGGTGTCGCTTTCCGGCACGGCCATCAGCAGCGTGACGGAGATCGAAAAGACGGTCGAGAATGCGAACCTCTATGCCTGGTACGGCGAATTGAGCATCGGCGAGTTGCAGATTCCCGTCGAGCTGGAGGGCCAGACCTACTACATCGTTCCGAGCGACGGCAACGGCGCGCTCCGCGACGGGGAGCTTGTCGACGTGAAGATGACGGAAACCCCCGTTTCGTGGAATATCCCGAGCGCCGGCAACTACCGCCTGCTGATCGACATGGAGAACAAACAGGTGCGCATCTACTCGTCGGCGACCGACCTGAAGCCGCTGTCCGTCACATTCCACCCGAGCGGTGCGGAAACCAATCCCGAGGCAACGATCGAAGTGCTCGATCTCTACGCCTACGGAGCAGGTACGGGCTGGGGCGTGCGCAAACTCAACCTGAAGCAGAGCTTCGCCGACCCGCAGATCCTGATCTATGACGCCGAAGAGCACAACGGCACGAAACTTTCCAGCGGCATGAAGTTCTGCGTAGCCCAGAATTTCTCGGTCGGCGATGCGGATTACAACCAGAACAACGCCTATTGCTTCACCTGTCCGCTGACGGCAGAAGGCAAGAGGCAGAACCTCACGCTGACTCTCGGCAAGGTGGGCGAACTGCACGGAGGCGCCGACGGAGAGACGCGCAACTCGTATTACACGATCCCCGCTTCCGACCTGCTGATCTTCGATCTGCGTCACGGAACGATCCTGGCCCGGAACAAATAACGCCGGACCGCACGACTGAAAAATATTGCCGTATCGGAATGGAGACTGGGTTCCGGCCGACAGGAAGATACGGCAATATTCCATTACAACGACAATCAATCGTAAAAACAGCAACATGATACACATGAGAAATCTGATGACCGGCTGTCTTCTGGCAGCATTTCTTTGCGCCGCTTCCTGCGGTTGCTCGAAGGACAACGGCGGCGGCGAAGAAGGCGGCCAAGTTGCCGGTGTGACCGTAAAGCCCGCCTACAACAAGTCGGAAGTGCTGCACAACCCGCTCAACGGCTGGGTGATGTATGTCAGCGCGGACTACGATCCCTCCTATTTCGACAAGGAGATCTACGTACCGCTGCTCGGAAAGAACGTAAGGGTGGCGGACTACGCTTCGGCCTGCTATATCCGCACGAAATGGTCCGTGCTGAATCCCGCAGACGGGCAGTACGCTTGGAAAGACCCCGATTCGAAGGTTTACAAACTGGTTCAGAAAGCCCGGGAGCTGAAACTCCCCATCGCTTTCCGCGTCGTGGTGGACGGACGTGACCAGGGCGCCAATACGCCCCAGTTCGTCTACGATGCCGGAGCCGAATACGCGATGTCGGAGCCGAAATACCCCGACCGCAAGACCCCGATGCCGCAGGACCCGATCTTCCAGCGCTACTACGAGAAGTTCGTCGCAGCCCTCGCCGAGGAGTTCAACGATCCGGAATACACCTCGTTCATCGACGGCTACGGCCTCGGCAAGTGGGGCGAGGGCCACAGCGTGGCTTACAACAAGGACGACGTATCGGCTGTCGATGAGAATACGGAAACGGTGAAGCGCGAAGTCCTCGACTGGATCACCAAGCTCTACGCCAAACACTTCACGAAGGTTCCCCTGGTGATCAACTACCACCGCGTACTGGGCCATCCCACGAGCCAGGGCACGGCGAACCCGAACAGCGAAAGCCTCGTGGCCCTGGCCATCAGCAACGGCTACTGCATCCGCTCCGACGCCTTCGGCATGAACAACTCCAGCTGGGGTTACAGCACCTGGGAGAAGGCAATCGCCGCACAATGGCGTTACAAGGTCCCCATCATCATGGAGGGCGGATATATCGTCAGCAGCCACAGCTACTGGAACGACCCGGCCGGCTACCGCCAGGGACACCCCGAAGATGTCCGCCAGGGCGAATTCGACTCCTCGGCCGAAGCCCGCGTCAACATGATGGACTTCCGTGTCGGCCAGGAGACCGAGTCGTGGTTCAACGATGCCTTCAGCCTCGTGCAGCGCTTCGTCTCCGAAGGCGGCTACCGTCTCTATCCCGACCAGGTGATCGTTCCCGACCAGGTGAGCGCAGGCAGCCGTGTCAAGGTCGCTTCGCGCTGGCGCAACATGGGCTGGGGCTATTTCCCGAACAACCTGCCGCAGTGGAACTACAAATACAAGGTGGCCTTCGCTTTGATCGACGCTTCGGACAAGGCGCAGAAGGTCTTCGTCGACAAGGACTGCGAGCCTTCGACCTGGGTCGAGAGCAAGCCCTTCTCCTACACCTTCGAAACGCCGGCCGTCGATCTTCCCGCGGGGAAATACACGTGGGGCATCGCCATCGTTGACACGACGAAGGAGAACCGGCCTGCCATCCAGCTCGCCGTAAACAACGAAAAGACGGCCGAAGGCTGGGTGAAACTGCACGAAGTACAGATCAACTAACGCCTGAAAAACCATGAAGAGGGTTGCATTGCTTTCCGCAGCGCTGCTGCTGTCCGTCACCGCCTCCTTCGGGAGCGGCGTCCTGGTCGAGGCCGAGAGTTTCCGCGACAAGGGCGGGTGGGCCGTGGACCAGCAGTTCATGGACCAGATGGGTTCGCCCTACCTCATCGCGCACGGCATGGGCAAACCCGTGGCGGACGCCGTGACGACGGTCGAATTCCCGGAAACGGGAACCTACCGGGTCTACGTCCGGACGTTCAACTGGGTCGCCCCCTGGTACGACGGGGAAGGTCCCGGAAAGTTCGCCCTCCGGGTCGGCAGCCGGAAACTGTCCGCGACGCTCGGCTGCACGGGCAGCGAGTGGATGTGGCAGTGCGCCGGAAAGGTCTCCGTCCGGAAAGGTCCGGTCAGCGTTTCGCTGACCGACCTTTCCGGATTCGACGGCCGCTGCGACGCCGTCTATTTCACCACCGAAGAGGGCGACGTCCCTCCGTCCGGAAGCGCGGAACTCGCTGCATTCCGCAAACGGATGCTCGGCATCCCCGCAACGCCGCAAACCGCCGAATCGTTCGATTTCGTCGTCGTGGGCGGCGGCATCGCAGGCATGTGCGCCGCGGCCGCGGCGTCCCGGCTGGGGTGCAGCGTCGCTCTGGTCAACGACCGCCCGGTGCTGGGCGGCAACAACAGCTCCGAAATTCGCGTGCACCTGGGCGGCGTCATCGAGCTTGGCCCCAACGAGGGACTGGGCCGCATGATCCGCGAATTCGGCCACTCGCGCGAAGGCAACGCCCGGCCGGCCGAAAACTACGAGGACGCGAAGAAAAGTGCGTTCATCGCCGGGGAGCAGAACGTGAAGCTGTTCTCCAGCTGCCGCGCCGTAGCGGTGAACAAAGAGGGCGGCCGGATAAAATCCGTAATCGTCCGCCACATCGAAACCGGGGAGGAGACGACGCTCGAAGCGCCGCTTTTCGCCGACTGCACGGGCGACGGAACCGTCGGATTCCTGGCCGGAGCCGACTACCGCATGGGCCGCGAGAGCCGCGACGAATTCGGCGAAACGCTGGCGCCCGAAACCGCCGACCGGATGACGATGGGTTCGTCCGTCCAATGGTATTCGGTCGACACGGGCCGCAAAACCTCGTTCCCGACGTTCAGCTACGGCGTGGAGTTCAACGCCGAAAACTGCGAGCGGGTGACGATGGGCGAATGGAAATGGGAGACGGGCATGAACCTCGACCAGATCCGCGATTTCGAACGCATCCGCGACTACGGCCTGCTGGTGATCTATTCGAACTGGAGCTTTCTCAAGAACGGCCTGAAAGACAATGCCAAGTACCGCAACCGCGAGCTGGGCTGGGTGGCCTATGTGGCCGGCAAACGCGAATCGCGGCGGCTTCTGGGCGACTACGTCCTCAAACAGGACGACATCGACAAGAACGTCTTCCACGAAGACGCCTCGTTCACCGCGACGTGGGACATCGACCTGCATTTTCCCGATTCGCTCAACTCCGTGCGCTTCCCGGGCCGGGAGTTCAAGGCCGCGACCAAACACATCCACATCTATCCCCATGCCGTGCCTTACCGGTGTCTCTACTCCCGCAACGTGGACAACCTGTTCATGGCCGGGCGGAACATCAGCGTGACGCACGTGGCCCTCGGGACGGTGCGGGTGATGCGCACGACGGGCATGATGGGCGAGGTGGTCGGCATGGCAGCCTCGCTGTGCCGCAAATACGACGCTTCGCCCCGCCTGATCTACCAGAAACACCTCGGAGAACTCCGCAGGCTGATGCGCGAAGGCGTCGGCAGAAAAGAGGGGATTCCCGATAACCAGAAATTCAACACGGGCGGTTCTCTGAAAGCGCCCCGCGCACTGCGCAACGACTGAAAACAACAATGAAAAAACTACTGACACTGCTGCTTGCGCTGCCCCTCGCATGGGGGCATGCCACAGCGCAGGAGAACGCGAAATATACGATCCTCCTCACCGGGGCCTCGTTCGCCTCGCCGCAGAACGGCTGGTTCGAAATCGGCTGCCGGCAACTGGACGCCCGGGCGCTCAACCGGGCCATCGGCGGCGAGTCGATCGCCGACACGGCCAACCGGATGGCCGAGGGCACGCTCTGGAACGCCGGGGAGCTGGACGAGATGGATGCGCTGGTCATCATGCAGGTCCACAACCGCGACGTCTCGGCCACGGGCGGCCTGAAAGAGAAGTACACCGATTACACGACGCCGTTCGACCGAAGCAACTACGCCGCAGCGTTCGATTACGTCATCAAACGCTACCAAAGCGAGTGTTACGCCCTGAAGGACGACCCGAAATCGAAGTACTACGGCACGAAATCGGGTAAACCCGCCGTCATCGTCCTCTGCACCGACTGGCACGACGCGCGGACGACCTACAACGCCGCCATACGGAGCCTCGCCGCACGGTGGGGCCTGCCGCTCGTGGAGTTCGACAGGAACATCGGCTTCTCGAAAGACACTCCGAACCCGGCCACCGGGACCCAGCAGAGCCTGCTCCACGCCCAGGACACGCAAACCATCGAAGGCGTCGCCTACGGGTGGCATCCCCAGCGGGGCCAAGACAAATACATCCAGCAGCGGATGGCTGCGATCTTTACCGACACGATGCGCAGAATCCTGCCGGCAAAATAGAATCCCGACCATGAAACACACACTCCCGATACTGTTCACGATGCTGCTCTGCGGCACGTCCGCCTTCCCGCAGGAGGGCTGTTACAGCCGTTTGCAGAACGACACCCTGACGATCGGCAACTCCCGGATCGAACGCCGGTTCGTCTGGAACGGCGGCAACCTGATGACGCAGAGCCTGACCGACTTTTCGTCGGGACAGGTGTGGACTTCCCGTTCCCTGACGCCCGATTTCAAGGTCGCGGGCGATACCCGAAGCACCGGCGGACGCTGCTCGACGAAACGGATCGCCGAAACCGACATCCATCCGGCGCGGCTGGAAGTCACCGTGGAATTTTCGCTGGGAACGCTCGACGTGCGGCGGATTTACCGCATCTGCGCCGACACTCCGGCGATCGCCTGCGACACCTACCTCAAAGGCAGCGCCGCACAGCTTCCCGACAGCCGGACGGTCAACGCCGCCGACCGCAAGAACATCGAATCGACCGCCGACATGCAGTCGCAGCCGGTCGCCGCGACCCTCGACCGGTTCAACCCCGGCGGGTTCCACTGGCATACGCGGATCGTGGAGTTCCAGGACGTCACGGACTGGAACAACAACCTGGTCTTCGAAACCGACGTCATTCCCTACCGGAAAAACAGCTACCGGGGCAACCTGCTCTTCGCCCGCAACGCCGAGAACGGCCGCGGGTTCTTCTTCCTGAAGGAAGCCCCCGGTTCGGGCGTGCAACTGGCCTATGGCGGCGGGGACTTCACGGCGGAGTTCGGCGATTTCACGGTGACGGGACTGGGCGTGACGGAGAAGGACCTCCGCGAAGGGGAGTGGGTGAAAGCCTACGGATGCGTCCTCGGAGTCTGGTCGGGCGGAGAACTCGAACAGTTGACGGCCCTGCGGAGCTACCAGAAAAATTTACGGAAGCTGCTTCCCGGACGCGACGAGATGGTGATGATGAACACATGGGGCGACCGCAGCCAGGACACGAAGGTGAACGAACGGTTCTGCCTGGCCGAGGTCCGCAAGGCCGCGCATCTGGGCATCACGCATTTCCAGATCGACGACGGCTGGCAGGTGGGCAAAAGCCCCAACTCCGCCGTGGCGAAGGGGTCGTTCAAAAACATCTGGGACAATCCCGACTACTGGAAACCCGACCCGGAGAAATACCCCCGGGGATTGCACCCTGTCGTGGAGCTGGGCCGGGAACTGGGCGTGGAGATCTGCCTCTGGTTCAACCCGAGCGTACAGGACGGCTATGCCGACTGGGAGAAGGATGCGCAGGCCCTCGTCGGTCTCTACGACGAGTACGGCATCCGCACGTTCAAGATCGACGGACTGGCAATCCCCGACAAACGCTCCGAAAGCAACCTGCGGCGGCTGTTCGACCGCGTGCTGGAGCGGACGGGCGGCCGAGTGGTCTTCAACCTCGACGCCACGGCCGGACGCCGCGGAGGCTACCACATGTTCAACGAGTACGGCAACATTTTCCTCGAAAACCGTTACACCGACTGGCAGAACTACTACCCCTACTGGACGCTGCGCAACCTGTGGATGCTCTCCAAATACGTCCCCGCGGAGAAGCTCCAGATCGAGTTCCTCAACAAATGGCGCAACACGGAAAAATATGCCGGCGACCCGTTCGCCCCGGCCAATTACAGTTTCGAATACCTCTTCGCAACGACCATGGCCGGACAGCCGCTGGCCTGGATGGAGGCGAGCGGACTGCCCGAAGAGGCGCTGGGCATCGGCGCGCTGATCGAACGCTACAAAGAGGTGCAGCACGATTTCCACCGCGGAGTGATCCTCCCCGTGGGCGACGAACCGTCGGGCCGTTCGTGGACCGGATTCCAGTCGGTCGACGGCGAGCGGGGCTACCTGATCTTCTTCCGCGAGCAGAACCCCGACCGGAAGGCCCGGATCGAAACGTGGCTCCCCGAGAACTCGAAAGTGCGCCTCACGCCGGTGCTGGGGAGCGGGAAGGCCGCCGTGCAGAAGACCGGACGCCGCGGAACGCTGGAGGTGGAACTTCCCGCGCCCAACGACTACGCGATGTACCGCTACGAACTGATCCGCTGACGAACCACAAATCCTGATAACAATGAAAACACCGATAAAATTCATCCTGTCATTTGCTCTGCTGCTGCTCGCGGCGGCCGACATCGCAGCCCAGGAGCTGATCACCAACGTTTACGGACGCGACGTGCAGTCGCTCAACGGAAAGTGGGACGCCATCGTCGATCTCTACGATCAGGGCCGCAAAAACAAGATCTACCTCAACCGCAAGCCGGAGGGAAAGACCGATTTCTACGAATATTCGTTCGACAACGGCCTGCGGCTCGACGTTCCCTCGGACTGGAACTGCCAGACGCCCGAGCTGAAATACTACGAAGGCACGGTGTGGTATGCCCGGCGGTTCGACGCCCCCGAGCAGACCGGCCGGCGGCAGTTCCTCTATTTCGGGGCCGTCAGCTACCGCTGCCGGGTCTACCTCAACGGCGAGGAGATCGGTGCCCATGAAGGCGGATTCACACCCTTTGAGATCGAGGTGACGGGCCGCCTCAAGCCCGAAGGCAACTTTCTGGCCGTGGAGGTCAACAACACCCGCACCACGGACGCCATCCCGGCGATGGCCTTCGACTGGTGGAACTACGGCGGCATCACGCGCGACGTGATGCTCGTCAGCGTGCCCGACGCTTTTATCCGGGACTATTTCATCCGCCTCGGCAAGGATTCCGACGACCGGATCGACGCCGATGTGCAGCTGGCGGGCGCCGCTGCCGGAACGGCCGTACGGATCGAGATTCCCGAACTGAACGTAGACCGGACCGTCACTGCCGGAGCGACCGGTACGGCCTCGGCGTCGTTCCGGGTCAGGAGACTGCAACGCTGGTCCCCCGCCGATCCGAAACTTTACCGGGTGATCGTCTCCACGGACCGCGACCGGGTGGAGGAGTCGATCGGGTTCCGCAATATCCGCACCGAGGGCGAAGAGATCGTCCTCAACGGCTCGCCCGTGTTCCTCAAGTCGATCTCGTTCCACGAAGAGATCCCCCAGCGCATGGGCCGGGCACACTCCGAGGCCGACGCCGTGATGCTGCTCAGCGAGGCCAAGGCACTCGGCTGCAACATGATCCGTCTGGCGCACTACCCGCAGAACGAACATATCGTCCGGCTGGCCGAAAAGATGGGCTTCCTGCTCTGGGAGGAGATTCCCATCTGGCAGGGCATCGACTTCGCCAACGACCCAACCCGCGAAAAGGCGGGCCGCATGATCCGCGAGATGGTCACGCGCGACAAGAACCGCTGCGCCCTGACGTTTTGGGGCGTGGCCAACGAGACGCAGCCTTCCGGGCCGCGCAACGCCTTCCTGCGCCACCTGATCGCATGCTGCCGGGAGATCGACGACACGCGCCTGATCGTTGCGGCGTTCGATCTGGTGCGTTTCGACCGCCAGCGGCAGCTGTTCGTCATGGACGACCCGTTCATCGGGGAACTGGATGTCGTGGCCATCAACAAATACATGGGCTGGTATCACCCGTGGCCCCTCACGCCCGACAAGGCGGTGTGGGACGTGGCGCGCGGCAAACCGCTGATCATCTCCGAATTCGGCGGCGAGGCGCTCTACGGCCAGCACGGCCCGGCCGATGTGGCCAGTTCGTGGAGCGAGGAGTATCAGGAGGCCCTCTACCGCGACAACCTGCGCATGTTCGAGAACATCCCCAACCTGCGGGGCGTGTCGCCGTGGATTCTGTTCGACTTCCGCTCGCCGTTCCGCTTCCACCCCGCCAACCAGGAGGGCTGGAACCGCAAGGGGCTGGTTTCCGATCAGGGATACCGCAAGAAAGCGTGGTATCTGATGAAAGCCTATTACGACAAACATTAAAAGAAGATGAAGAAGTTTTTGACATACACGCTTCTCGGCGTCCTGCTCGCAGGTTGCGCCGGAGGCGGGCGGGAACCGCTGGAGACCGTCGTGGACAAGGCGCTGGCCGGCGCCGAGCGGCAGACGCTGCTGATGGCCGAGAAGTACAGTGCGCGCGAAGGCCGCCTGCCGCGCACGTGGGAGAACGGCGAGGACGTCTCGTCGGATTCGCGCTGGTGGTGCAGCGGCTTTTTCCCGGGCGTGCTGTGGTACGTCTACGAGAACGGCCGCAACCCCCGGGTGCTGAAGTACGCCCGGATGTTCACCGCACGCGTCGAGCGGGAAAAACACACCACCGACAACCATGACGTGGGGTTCATGCTCTATTGCAGTTTCGGCAACGGACTGCGCCTCACGGGAGACAAGTCCTACGAGGAGGTGCTGCTCACCGGGGCGCGCTCGCTGGCGACGCGCTTCAAACCCGAAGTAGGGCTGATCCGCTCGTGGGACCACAACCGCGACAAATGGCAGTATCCGGTCATCATCGACAACATGATGAACCTCGAACTGCTGATGTGGGCCGCCGACCGTTCGGGCGACAAGTCGCTGCGCGACATGGCCGTATCGCATGCTGACAAGACGCTGAAACACCATTTCCGCCCCGACTTCAGCTCCTGCCACCTGGTCTCCTACGACACGATCTCGGGACAGCCCCATCTCAAGCAGACCCATCAGGGCCTCTCCGACTCCTCGGCCTGGAGCCGCGGACAGGCATGGGGACTCTACGGCTACACCTGCATGTACCGCCTCACGGGCGACGCCCGCTACCTCGAACAGGCCCGCGGCATCGCCGGATTCCTCATCAACCACAGGAACATGCCCGCCGACGGGATTCCCTACTGGGATTTCGACGCTCCGGCCCTCGCCTCCACGCCGCGCGACGCATCGGCGGCCGCGATCATGGCCTCGGCGCTGGTCGAGCTGAGCGGCTTCGTGCCCGCAGCCGAAGGGGAGCGGTACATGGCTTTCGCCGAAAAGCAGATCCGCACGCTGGCCTCGCCCGAATACACCGCTCCGGCGGGTGAGAACGGAGGCTTCATTCTCCGGCACAGCACGGGAGCCTATCCCTTCTCCTCGGAGGTCGACGTGCCGCTCACCTACGCCGACTACTATTATCTGGAGGCGCTCACGCGCATCAAACGCCGATTGCAGCCATGACCGCCGTGAAAAAATACGCGCTGCTGCCGCTCTGCGGCCTGACCCTGTTCTGCGCCCGGGCGCAGATGCCCGCGACAAACTACGATGAATCGCAGGTTCCGGCCTACACGCTGCCCGACCCGCTGACAACCATCGCCGGCAAAAAGATGACTGACGCCGAAACGTGGACTTCGGAACGCCGTCCCGAACTGCTGTCGCTGTTCGAAAGCGAGGTCTACGGAAAAGCCCCCGGCCGCCCCGAGGGACTGCATTTCGAGGTCTTGAGCGAGGACCGCTACACGCTGGGCAACATGGCCACCCGCCGGGAGATCGCCGTCTACTTCACCGAGAGCGACGCACATTTCATGACCATCCTGCTCTACATCCCCAACAAACGCACCGACGCCGTTCCGGTCTTTCTGGGGCTGAATTTCAAGGGCAACCACACGATCTGCGACGACCCGCTCGTCACGGAGTCGGTCTCGCGCATAAAGCCGCGCGAAGAGGGCGGCAGCGAAGTCCGCGCAAAAGGCTTCCCGCGCGCCGCAGCAGCTTCGCGCTGGCCGGTGGAGATGCTGATCGCCAACGGCTACGGCCTCGCCACGATTTACCGCGGCGACATCGACCCCGACTACGACGACGGCTTCCAAAACGGCGTTCACCCGCTCTTTTACCGCGAGGGGCAGACCAAACCGGCCCCCGATGAATGGGGCACGATCGCAGCCTGGGCCTGGGGCTTGAGCCGTGCGATGGACTACCTCGAAACCGACGAGGATGTCGATGCCTCCCGCGTGGCGGTCATCGGGCATTCGCGGCACGGCAAAACGGCCCTTTGGGCCGCAGCCGTCGATCCGCGCTTCGCCATGGCCGTGTCGAACGACTCGGGATGCGGCGGCGCGGCGTTGTCGCGGCGTTGTTACGGCGAAACCGTAGCCAGGATCAACAGCCTTTTCCCGCATTGGTTTTGCGGGAACTTCAACCGGTATTCGGGCAACGAGGCGGCTTTGCCCGTCGACCAGCACGAACTGATTGCGCTGATAGCCCCGCGCCCGGTGTATATCGCCAGCGCTGTCGAAGACCGTTGGGCCGATCCGAAAGGCGAGTTCCTCGCGGGGGTCCACGCCACGCCGGTCTACGAGTTGTTCGGCCTGGAGGGACTTTCGGGAACGGAACTGCCCCAAACCGACGCGCCCGTGCTGTCGGGACACATCGGCCACCACGTCCGTTCGGGCGACCACGACATCACGCTCTACGACTGGCGGCAATTCGTGAAATTCGCGGACAAACACCTGAAACGATAATCTAAAACAACACCATACATGAAAAACCGGTTTATAAAACTGCTTCTCGCGGCCGTGCTGTTAGGCTCCCTCTCCCCGGCGGCCGCCCAGACCCGCGAAATGGACCTCTCGGGAGAGTGGAGGTTCCAGACGGACGTGATGGATTTCCGCAGGGGATCGCTTTCGCCGCGCTACAACCACCAACTCCAGGAGACCATCATGCTCCCCGGCATCACCGACGACTACAAAATCGGCTACAAATCGCCCTACCGCCATGTCGACCGCCTGACGCGCGTCTACGAGTACATGGGTCCGGCGTGGTATCAGCGCGACATCGAGTTCCCGGCCGACTGGAAGGGCAAGTGCATCTTCCTCTATTTCGAGCGCACCCACTGGCTCAGCTCGGTATGGGTCGACACCAAGGAGGTGAGCCGACTGGACTACATCAGCGTCCCCCACAACCACGACCTGACGGATTTCGTCACCCCGGGCAAGACGCACCGCATCACGGTGTGCATCGACAACCGGTTCCAGTACAACACCCACAAATGGAACCACGCCCACACGGAGTTCACGCAGATCAACTGGAACGGCATCCTCGGCGAGATGAAACTCGTGGCCGTAGACCCCGTTTACATCGACGACATGCAGCTGTATCCCGACCTCGCGACGAACAGCGTCAGGGTGGAGATGGCGATTGAAAACCACACCAAAAAGCCGTTCGAAGGCCGGGCGCAGTTCACCGTCACGGGCAGCGGGCTTGAGCTTACCCGCGAATTTCCCGTGAGCGGCGACGGGGAGAAGGTCAGCCTGAAGGAGACCCTCCAGCTGGGAAAGGAGGCGAAACTCTGGGACGAATTCAACCCGAACCTCTACACCGTGGAGTGCACGCTGCTGACCGGCACCGGAAAAGAGTCCTTCGAACATAAGAAGTCGGCGACGTTCGGCATGCGCGAAGTGGCGCAGGGCCGCAACCACATCCTGCTCAACGGCCGTCCGCTCCACCTGCGCGGAACCGTCGAGAACGCCGTGTTCCCGAAAACGGGCCACGCCCCGGTCTGCGACGCCGAATGGGAGCGTATCATGCGCATCGTCAAGGACTACGGACTGAACCACATCCGTTTCCACTCGTGGTGCCCTCCCGCCGCGGCTTTCCGCATGGCCGACCGCCACGGCGTCTACCTCGAAGTCGAGATGCCCATGTGGGGCAAGGACGCCGAGCCGGACGAAGCGCGCTACGACTTCTTCCGCCGCGAGATGCGCGCCATCCTCAAGGAGTACGGCAACCACCCCTCGTTCGTCCTCTACTGCAACGGCAACGAGATCACCGGCAACTTCGACTTCATCGAGGAGCTGACCGCCGACGGCCGCAAACTCGACACGCGGCATCTGTACAGCGGTTCGACGGCCCGCACGCGCGTCCCGTCCGACCAGTATTACGTCTCGCAGCAGACCAACAAAGGCCCCGTGAAGGTCTACGAGGGACGGCCCTCGACCGACTGGGAACGCAGCAAGGAGTCGGACGTGGACGTTCCGGTAATTTCCCACGAGTCGGGCCAGCGGTGCGTCTATCCCGACTTCCGCGAGATCGGGAAATACACGGGACCGGTCGAGGCCCGAAACTTCGAACTGTGGCGCGAGATGCTCACCGCCAACGGCATGGGCGATCAGGCCCACGACTTCTTCCGGGCCTCGGGCGCGCTGACCGTCGTGGAGTACAAGGCCGTGATCGAGGCGCTGCTCCGCTCGTCCAAATCGGCCGGATTTCAGCTCCTGTCGCTCAACGACTTCCCGGGCCAGGGTTACGCCCCGGTGGGTGTGCTCGATCCGTTCTGGGACTCCAAGGGCCTGGTGACGCCCGAGGATTGGCGGGCCTTCTGCGCGCCGACCGTGGCGCTGCTCCGCTACCCGAAAAGCGCCTGGTTCGAAGACGAAACCTTCACGGCAAAGGCCGAGGTCTACAACTTCGGCGCGGCGGCGCTCAAAAATGCGAAAATCCGCTGGTCGATCACCGACGGCAGCGGGAAAGCCATCGCCAAGGGCAGTCTGAAATCGCAGACCGTAGGCACCGACGGCGTGTTCCCCGTCGGGGAGTTCTCCGCTCCGCTCGGCAAGGTGCGAGGCCCGCAGAAGCTGACCGTGCACCTGAACGTCGGTGAAAAGACAAGCAACAGCTGGGACATCTGGGTCTATCCGCGCAACGCACAGCTGATGCAGTCGGATACGGAGGTGCTCTACACGACGGAGTTCGGCGAGCAGGCCAAACAGCACCTCGCCGCGGGGAAGAAGGTCGTCCTGACCCCCGCGCCGAACAAGGTCAAGGGGCGCAAATCGACCTTCCACAACCATTTCTGGAACCCGATCATGTTCGCCTGGGCGCCGATGACCATCGGCTGTCTGATTCACGCCGAGCAACCCGTGTTCGCCGACTTCCCGACCTCATACCACACCGACTGGCAGTGGTGGGACATTCTGGAGAACGCCAAGGTGATCGAGATGCAGCAGACCCCGCGCCAGCTGCGGCCCTTCATCCAGGTGATCGACAGCTTCGACAACAACGAGAAACTCGGCATCGGCTTCGAGGCCCGCGTCGGCGGCGGCAAACTGCTCGTTCTGGCGGTCGACACGAAAAAGAAGATGGACCAGCGCCCCGCCACGCGCCAGCTGCTCGAAAGCATCGACCGCTACGTCCGCAGCGACCGTTTCGCTCCCGAGGTCACACTCGACGAGTCGTTCATCACCTCCTTCATGCGCTAAAACCGCACGATTATGAACAAGATCTGTCTACTGCTCTGCTGCCTGCTGCCCGGCCTGTTCCGGGCAGGGGCGCAGGAGCTGAAAATGACCGAATGCGCCCCTCTGACGCAGATTTACGGCGAGGTCAGCGAGTCCGACGAACTGCTTCCTATGGGCGATGTGGGGGTGGAATTCGGATACGTCCTCTACCAGGCCGCAATCACCGTTCCCGCAGGGGAGGCCGCGCTCGAACTGGAGAACGTGCGGGACTATGCCGCGGTTTACCTCGACGGCGTGTTTCAGGGCACTCTGACCGACAACCGAAAAACGCTGATCCTGAAGGCCGAACCCGGCCGGCACACATTGCAGCTCTACGTCGAAAACATCGGCCGCATCACCTACGGCCCGGAGATTCTCGACAACTCGAAAGGACTCTTCGGCGAAGCCCGCCTCGGCGGCGAAACGATCGCCGGCTGGACGATCACCCCGCTCGAAGTGCGCGACACCGATCCCGAAACCCTCGAGTTCGAAGCCCTCGGCCCGTGCAACACGCCCTGTTTCCGGCGCGGGCAGTTCGACCGTGCGGCGCACGAAGGAGCCGTTTACCTCGACGTGTCGGGATGGGGCATGGGCGAGGTGTGGATCAACGGGCACTACCTCGGCTCGTTCTGGGACGAGGAGAAACAGCAGTCGATCCTCATTCCGGCCGAAATCCTCGCCGAAAAAGGGAACCGCATCGTGGTTTTCGACCTCAAAAACAACGACCCCGGCGCAACGATGCGCCTCTCGGACAAACCCGTGTTCAAATAACAAGCACAACCTATGAAAAAAATAACCGTTATCGCCCTGCTGCTGGCCGCCGCCCTCGGGGCGCAGGCCCGGAACGGGAGCGGAAAGCCCGCCTACAAGGACGCCGGACGCCCCGTCGAAGAGCGCGTCAGCGACCTGCTGTCGCGGATGACCCTCGAAGAGAAGGTCATGCAGCTCAACCAGTACACGCTCGGCCGCAACGACAACGCCAACAACGTGGCCGATCCGGTGGACAAGATTCCCGCCGAGATCGGCTCGCTCATCTACTTCGACACCTCGCCCGAGCTGCGCAACCGGCTTCAGAAAAAAGCCATCGAGCAGTCGCGGCTCGGAATCCCCGTGCTGTTCGGCTACGACGTGATCCACGGCTTCCGCACCACTTACCCCATTTCGCTGGCCCAGGCCTGCTCGTGGAATCCCGCACTGGTGAAGCAGGCCGCCGAAGTGGCCGCACAGGAGGCGCGGATGTCGGGCGTCGAGTGGACCTTCTCGCCGATGATCGACGTGGCGCGCGACGGCCGCTGGGGCCGCGTCTCGGAGGGCTACGGCGAGGACCCCTACGCCAACGCCGTCTACGGAGTGGCGGCGGTCGAAGGCTACCAGGGCGACAACCTCGCCGACTCCCGCCGCGTGGCCGCCTGCCTCAAGCATTTCGTCGGCTACGGCGCCTCGGAGGCCGGCCGCGACTACGTCTACACCGAAATCTCGCGTCAGACGCTCTGGGACACCTACATGCCGCCCTACCAGGCGGGCATCGAGGCCGGAGCCGCTACGGTGATGAGCTGCTTCAACGACATCAGCGGAACGCCCGGCACGGCCAACCCCTACATCCTGACCGAGGTGCTCAAGGAGCGCTGGGCGCACGACGGATTCGTCGTCTCGGACTGGGCCGCCATCGAGCAGCTGCGCTCGCAGGGCGTGGCCGCCGACCGGAAGGAGGCCGCCGAAAAGGCCTTCAACGCGGGTGTCGAAATGGACATGATGAACCGCTGTTACGACGCCCATCTGGCCGCCCTGGTCCGCGAAGGCAAGGTCTCGCAGGAGAAACTCGACGAGGCCGTGCGGCGCGTTCTGCGGCTGAAATTCCGGCTCGGGCTGTTCGAACGCCCCTACACCCCGGAGTCGGAGGAGACGGACCGGTTCCTGCTTCCCGCGAGCCTCGCCGTCGCCGAGCGGCTCGCCGAGGAGTCGATGGTGCTGCTGAAAAACGAGAACAACACGCTGCCGCTGAAAGCCGCCCGCCGCATCGCGGTCATCGGCCCGATGGCGCAGAACCGGCTGCACCTGCTCGGCGCGTGGTCGGCACACGGCCGCGAAGAGGACGCGGTGAGCCTCTTC
>CDYG01035986.1_pt1 | contig 21025 bp, 17 predicted proteins | sample 554931 | NCBI WGS metagenome assembly CDYG01 (sample SAMEA3182055, study PRJEB8094) | gut metagenome | biome: human; feature: gut; material: Stool; isolation source: human stools | place: Canada | collected 2012-11-13
GAATTATGTCAACTAGATCAATCGACCAGAAAAAAAGGTGTTACGCCAGCCAGTCTATGGCTTTTGTAACACCCTTTAATTAACTAACTCTTTTTAGATTCAACGTTACGGCACCATTTCCTCAACTTCGTCGCGCTTACGCTGCTTAACGAGATCCTCGCGCTTGACGCCGAGATAGAGGGCGATCGCCGCCGCCACGAAGACGGAGGAATAAACGCCGAGCAAAATGCCAATCGTCAGAGCAAGTGAGAAGTAGTGAAGCGCTGGGCCGCCGAAGAAGAACATCGAGAGCGTCATGCAGAGCGTGGACGTATGGGTAATGACCGTACGAGAAATCGTCGCCGTAATGGCCGAATTCACAACTTCCATGCTGTCAGCACGACGCATCGTGCGGAAGTGCTCTCGTACGCGGTCGAAAATAATCACCGACTCGTTCACTGAGTAACCCAAGACGGCGAGCACCGCCGCCAATACCGGCAGCGTGAACTCCCAGTGCATGACGGAGAAGATGCCCACCACGATCACAATATCGTGGAGGTTGGCGATGATGGCTGCTACTGAGAACTTCCACTCGAAGCGGAAGGCTAAGTAGATCATGATGCCTACCACCACCAAGGCAAGCGCCGTACCGCCGTCGCGAGCGAGCTCATCGCCCACCTGAGGGCCGACAAACTCCGTACTCTTTAACTGCACATCAGGGGTTTTCGCCTGCAGCACCTTCATCACTTCAGCGGCAACCTGGCCGGACGTCTGTCCTTCCTTGGTCGGGACGCGAATCACCACGTCGCTCGCCGTGCCGAAAGTCTGCACGAGCACTTCCTTGGAAACCTGCCCGAGATCCTCGCGGATCTGTTCAGTGTTGGCCGCTGACGGATACTTAACCTCAAGCTGAGTGCCGCCAGTGAACTCAATTGAAAGCGCCAAACCGTGCGTGAAGATCCAATACACAGCGACGATGAAACTAACGAACGAAATCGCGTTCAGCACATGGCGATAGTGCATGAACGGAATGGTTCGATGAATGCGGAAGAATTCCATTTTCTTGTCTCTCCTCGCTTACTTCGCCTGAACCTTCGCGGGGTCCGGACGCCAGATTTGGCCGATATGGACGCTCGTAAGCTTCTTCTGGCGGCCGTAGATCAAGTTGATCATGGCGCGGGAAACGATGACGGAAGTGAAAATCGAAGTCCCAATGCCCAAGCAGTGCACCACAGCAAAGCCGCGAACCGGGCCGGAACCAAAGATCAAGAGCGCCAAACCGGCGATCAAGCTCGTTACGTTCGAGTCCAGAATCGTGGCAAAAGCACGTTCATAGCCCTCACTGATAGCAGTCTGCGGCTGTCGTCCGATGCGCAGTTCTTCACGAACACGTTCGTTAATCAGCACGTTCGAGTCAACGGCCATACCGAGCGTAAGCGCGATAGCTGCGATACCCGGCAGCGTGAGCGTTGCCTGGAGCATCGACAGAATCGCAATCAGCATCATGACGTTGCAGATCAGCGATACGGCACTCACCACACCGAAGACCTGATAGTAAAGCGCCATGAAAACAGCAATCACAATGAAGCCGTAAAGCGTTGAGCGGAAGCCCGCCTCAATGTTGGCTTCACCGAGGCTCGGGCCGATCAGGCGTTCCTCAACGATTTCCATCGGTGCGGCAAGCGAACCCGCACGAAGCACCAGCGCTGTATCAGTCGCTTCCATGGTCGTCATCTGACCGGAAATCTGCACGCGGCCGCCGCCAATTTCCTGACGAATAACTGGAGCCGTCACGACCTCGCCTTTGCCCTTTTCAAAGAGCAGGATGGCCATGCGGCGACCGACGTTTTCGCGGGTGACTTCCTGGAAGATGCGGGCACCGCGGTTGTCAAGCTCAAGGTTGACGGTCGGTTCCTGCGTCTGGCTGTCAAAGCCCGGCTGTGCATCGTTGAGATTTTCACCCGTAAGGATCACGCGGCGCTTGACCAGAATCGGACGTCCGTCACGGTCAGTAAAGCGTTCGTCGCCAAAAGGCACCGTGCCCTGCGCGAGCTGAGCCAAGGCTTCGGGAGAATCGTCAACAAGGCGCACTTCAAGCGTCGCCGTGCGGCCGAGAATGTCCTTGGCCTTAGCCGTATCCTGTACGCCCGGGAGCTGCACCACGATGCGGTCGGCACCCTGCTGCGCAATGACCGGTTCGGCCACGCCGAGTTCATTGATTCGATTGTGAAGCGTCGAGATATTCTGCTTCAGTGCGTAATTCTGTACGTTCTGAATAGCCTTCTGCGAAAGCTCCGCGTGGATCACATAGGGAGCCTTGGAGGCTTCGGGCAGCGTGAGCAGCAAATCAGGCTGCGTGTTGCGCAGCAGGTCGTTTGCGCGATCACGTTCTTCGGTCGTCGCAAAACTGACTTCAACATCGTTGCCAATACGGCTGATGCCGGTGTGACGGATGCGCTTGTCGCGAAGCTGCGTACGCAGATCGGCAGCAATGGCGTCTGCACGCTTGGTGAGCGCCGCACGCATGTCAACCTGCAAAAGGAAGTGCACACCGCCGCGCAGGTCAAGACCCAGATACATCGGCAGGGCATTGATCGAAAGAAGCCATTGAGGCGTATTCGGCACCAAATTCAAAGCCACGATATGGCTCGGATCCTTCGGATCGGAATTGAGCGTCTTCTCAATAACTTCGCGCGCACGAAGCTGCTCTTCAGTCTGAGTCGGATCAAAACGCACGCGAATGGTATTTTGCTGTGCGCCTTGTTCAAAGAAGAGGCCGTTGGGCTTGAGGTTCGCGTTCGCGAGCGCAGTCTCTACCTGCGAGAGCGTCTGCTCGGTGACCTTCACCGTTGCCTTGCCGGAGGTAACCTGCACCGCAGGCGACTCACCGTAAAAGTTCGGCAGCGTATAGACGAGCCCAATAATGAGCACGATGCCGATCAGAATGTATTTCCAGAGAGGATAGCGATTCATCGTTCGCTGTCTCCAATTGCCAGTTTTGAAGGGTGGTCTCCGCACTTGCGGGTGAGAGGGGCTGCGTCAAGGCGGCCCCTCAGCAAGCGCAGGCCCGATGCCGCTGAAAAAGCGGCGCCGGGCCTCCAAGAGAGCCGATTCCGACCGGTGAACCGGACCGGAAATACGGCGTTCAATTAGAACTTAACCGAGCCCTTCGGCAGAACCATCTGCACCGCAGAGCGCTGCATACGGATAACGACGGGCTTGCCGTCCACGGAAGCGACCTGCAGAGCCATCGACTGTTCGTCAACGCTCTCAATGCGGCCGGAGATGCCGCCCATGGTCATCACTTCATCACCCTTGGCGAGCGCGTCGCACATCTTGGCGTGCTCCTTTTGACGCTTCTGCTGCGGACGGATCAGGAAGAACCAGAACACCACGAAAATGACGATGAGCGGGACAACCTGAACGAGGAAGCTTTCCATCCCGCCGGCGGAAGCGGCTTCGCCCGCTGCCAGGGCATCGCTGATAGGGAACAACATGAAGACTCCAATCAAATAAGAACGGATCAAGAAAACGTTCGGGAATTCAAGACCCACTTTGGAAGGTTGTGATTATAAGGAAGCGTTGAGCGGCATGACCTTAAGACATCGAGAACGTCTTATTGTCTTATTCAATACCGCGCGCACGATCCGTACGAAATTGCACTTTCCAGGCTTCAAACGTGCCGTTTTCAATGGCGGCTCGAATTTCACCCATAAGGGTTAAATAGTAGTGAAGGTTGTGAATCGTGTTGAGCCGCGCACCGAGGATTTCCCCCACCTTGTGCAGATGATGGAGATATGCGCGGCTGAAGTTGCGGCAGGTGTAGCACGTGCACGACGGATCAAGCGGCCGCAAGTCATTGCGATAGCGGCTGTTCTTTAGCTTCAGGTCGCCAAAGCGCGTGAAGAGCCAGCCGTTTCTCGCGTTGCGGGTCGGCATGACACAGTCAAACATATCGATGCCGCTAGAGACGCCGTCGACCAAATCCTCTGGCGTCCCCACCCCCATCAGATAGCGCGGATGGTCTTCGGGAAGCTTGTAGGCGACTTCGTCGAGAATACGCAGCATCTCTTCCTTGGGTTCACCCACTGACAGGCCGCCCAAAGCATAGCCGTGGAAGCCGATGTCCTTCAGGCCTTCGAGTGACTCTTCACGCAGGTGGTTAAACATACCGCCCTGCACAATGCCAAAAAGCGTATTGGGATTTTCCAAGCGGCCGAATTCATCCTTCGAACGCTTGGCCCAGCGCAGACTCATCCGCATGGAAGCGGCGGCTTCGGCTTCTGTCGCCGGACGGTCGCCGATCTTATAGGGCGTACATTCGTCCAGCACCATCGTCACGTCGCTGTTGAGCGTGTGCTGAATCTGCATCGAGATCTCAGGCGTCAGGAAAAGTTTGCTGCCGTTGATGGGATTAGCAAAGCGAACACCTTCCTCGGTGATCTTACGCAGCTCACCGAGACTGAAAACCTGAAATCCGCCCGAATCCGTGAGGATAGGCTTATCCCACCGGCCGAAACCGTGAAGGCCGCCGTGAGCGCCGATCACTTCGAGTCCGGGGCGAAGCCACAGATGGAAAGTGTTGCCGAGAATGATCTGCGCACCGACCTCCTTGAGCTCATAGGGCGCCATAGATTTGACAGCGCCGTAAGTGCCGACCGGCATGAAGATCGGTGTCTCAACGATACCGTGGTTGAGTTCAAGCGTACCGCGGCGGGCTTTGCCGCACCGCGTCTTGACCGTAAAGCTGAATGCCATAGCGTTTAACTCCAGGAGTGCGGTCAGGCCCCGCGGGCCTTTTCAATGAAGCAGGCGTCGCCGTAGCTGAAGAACCGATAATGCTCACGCACGGCATGGGCATACGCCTCGAGAATCCGCTCGCGGCCGACCAATGCCGACACGAGCATGACAAGAGTGGATTTGGGCAGATGGAAGTTTGTCACGAGCGCATCGACGATGCGGAACTTGTAGCCCGGCATGATGAACAAACGGGTATCGCGCGCGCCAGCCTCAACATGGCCGATGCGATCCGCAGCGCTCTCGAGCGTGCGCAGTGACGTCGTCCCCACCGCAATGACGCGGCGGCCCTGAGCCTTCGCCTCATTGATGCGGGCGGCCACATCTTCGGGCATGCTGAACCACTCCGAATGCATGTGGTGCTCGGACAAGTTTTCGACACGCACGGGCTGAAAAGTGCCCGCTCCCACATGGAGCGTCACGTATTCAATATCTACGCCCTTGGCCTTCAGACGATTCAGGAGATCATCGGTAAAGTGAAGCCCTGCCGTAGGCGCCGCCACGGCACCAGGATGACGTGCATAGACCGTCTGGTAGCGGCTTTCATCGGCTTTTTCCGGCGCATGTTCGATATAGGGAGGCAGCGGCACACGGCCGAAAGCTTCAAGCACCTGCAGAACAGGTTCGGCAAACTTCAGCTCAAAAAATTCACCGGCCCGACCCGTAACCTCGACTTCAGCTTTGAGGTCAGTGCCGGGGGCGGCAAAGAAGAGTTTCGAGCCCGGCTTCGGGCTCTTGCTTGCGCGAACCATAGCGATGGCGGTGAGTTCACCTGTCACGCGCTCAATGAGCGCCTCGACAGCTCCTCCCGTAGCCTTGGCGCCGAGAAGCCGCGCTTTAATCACGCGGGTATTGTTGGCAACGAGGAGATCACCGGGGCGAAGGAATTTTTCGATATCCCGAAAAGTACAGTCTTCAATGACCTCTTCGGTAATATGAAGCAGCCGCGAAGCGGCGCGATCTGCCAGCGGATACTGGGCAATGAGTTCCGGCGGAAGCTCGAAATCGAAATCTGAAAGATGTTGTTCTTGCATGGCTTTACTGGCCACAAAGCGGATAAAAAAACAAAAGAGCCGGCATTCTAACGGAGTTCGCAGCGTCCCATGTCGTTATCATTGTGAGTTCTCTTGAAGACGAGGTCCTTATGCGCCCCAACCAGATTGAAGACGACGAAGAAGAAGAGTTCCGCGGCCCATCAAAATCGCACTTGAAGCGTGTGCAGAACGAGCTCCAGGAGCTTGGCCGCGTCATGACCGGCATGGGCGACGAAACGCTCAAGAAGATTGGACTCCCGGAAGATGTCTACGACGAAATCATCGAATACCGCCGTATGCGTAATTTCGGTGCTCAGCGCCGTCAGCTTCAGCTGATCGGCAAGAAGATGCGCGACATGGATCCGGCCGCCGTACGTGAAGCCATTGCGCGAGCAACCGGCGAATCCCGCGCAGCGGTAGCACTCCAGCATCGCTGTGAAGCACTCCGAGACCGCTTCCTTGCTGACGATGAAGCCGTCAAAAACTTTATTGACGAACATACCGACATCGATATTCGGCGGCTGCGCGAACTGGTGCGCAGCGCTCGCCGTGAACGCGAGCAGGCTAAGCCCCCAAAGAGCGCTCGCGAACTTTATCGTCTGCTCTATGCCTATTTCGATGAACCGCTCGACCTGATGATGGCCGAAGAAATTGAAGTCGAAGAAAACTGATTTCCAGATTCTATTTTTGTGAGGTCTTTGATGAAGCCACCGCGCAGTGCTGACAACGAACTCATCCTTGGCCTCGTTTCGGTCTCGGACCGAGCGAGTCAGGGCATTTATGAAGACAAGGGCATCCCGGCTCTCGAGGCATGGTGCCGCAAAGCCGTCAAAACGCCTGTCAAGATCCATAAGCGTCTCATTGCCGATGAGCGTTTTGACATCGAAAAGACGCTGCGCGAACTCGTCGACATTGTCGGCTGCGACCTCATCCTGACGACGGGCGGCACGGGACCGGCTCGACGCGACGTCACGCCCGAAGCGACCCTCGCGGTTGCTACCCGCGAAATGCCTGGCTTTGGCGAACAAATGCGCGCCATTTCCGGTCACTTTGTTCCGACGGCAATTCTTTCGCGCCAAGTCGGCGTCCTTCGCGAAACACCCGATCATGCAGCACTGATTCTCAACCTTCCCGGCCAGCCCAAAGCGATTGCAGAAACGCTCGAAGGTCTGAAGGACGAATCCGGAAAAAGTCTCGTCAACGGCATCTTTGCTGCCGTTCCCTACTGCATTGATCTGATCGGCGGCCCTTACATTGAAACCAATGAAGACGTTGTAAAAGCCTTCCGGCCGAAGAGCGCCCGTCGTACGGTCTCTCAGTCAGCCGACTCCGTCAAAGAGACCGCTGCGGCAGCTCCCAAAGCAGAGCCAAAGGCTGAACACAAGCCGGCAGCCGCTGCCGCGCCTCAGCCTGCACCCCAGCCTGCGCCCCAGCCGCAGCCCAAAGCGCCTGCTTTTGCGCCGAAAGACATTCTGACTGTCATGCCGCGCTCGGGGGCTCGTCCGCGCCTCACCTGCGTCTGGCTTCACGGCATGGGGGTTGACAACAGTGACTTTGCGCCTTTTGCCGACGAAATCGAGCATGTCGGCGGTCCTGCCTGCCGCTTTGTACTCCCCAATGCTCCGATGCGCACGCTCTCTCGCAGTCCTGACTATCCGCCGCTGCGTGCCTGGTACGATATTCCCGGCCGAAACATCGACGATGCCGAGGATGAGTTCGGCATTCGAGCGTCCTCCGCTCGTGTTGCACAATTGATTGACGAACTGGAGGCGGAAGGTGTCCCACGCCATACTATTGTGCTCGGCGGCTTCTCCCAAGGCGCAGCGATCTCACTTTTTACGGGACTGCGGCTGGCCAGACCTATCGGCGGCATTTGTGCGCTCTCGGGTTACCTGCCGCTTGCCGGCCGGCTCTTCTCCGAAGCTGCCCCGGCAGCTCGCCGCACGCCGATCTTCATTGCGCACGGCGACTTCGACTCCGTGGTGCCGGCCGTCATGGCTGAACGCAGTGCTGAAGTCATTGCGCAAATCGACCCCACGCTCATAACGCGCACTTATCCCATGGATCATGAAGTCTGTGCGGATGAAATGCGCGATATCGCGGCATTCCTGAATTCGATTGCGCAGCACGCATAAAGCATCGCCCGAACAAACGAAAGCCCGAAGGAGTGTGCAAACCTTCGGGCTTTCGCCTTTTATACGGCAATCTAACGAACTACTGGCGAGCGTAGTAAGCGTTGTATTCCTCGAGTACCTCACCCGAAGCAACGGGCACTTTGAGCGACTGCAGCTCATCGGCATTCAAGGCACGAAGCTCGGCAAAAATCGGCGATAACGCGGGCAGCTTCACCTGCGTGTAGAAGAAGCCGACGACTTCAATATCAACGATCTCACCGCCAGAGCCGCACCAGACATGAAGTTCCCGCTTTACCGTCGGCGTACAGGAGCTCCGTTTATCTTTGTCTGCGAGAAAGCTCGGACGAACGCCAACCCACTCCCAGACAAACCCCTTTTGCGACGGGCGAGTATTGCTCTTCATCGTGCGTTCGGGATCGCCATAAACCTGAATGGCTTCTCGAGCGGTTCGGCACTTTGCCAAATACCGTCTGGCACCCTCGGGCGTAAAAGCTTCGGCGGGCATATCCGTGTCCGCCCGTGTCTGCGCTGCACAGCCGGCGAGCGAAAGTACTGCCGTCGCCAAAGCAGCCGTCATAACTGTACGTCGCTGCATGAGTTATTCCTTGTCAGCGGCAGCTTCTTCCGTCGGATCCGCAAGACCGTCGAGCTCTTCCTGTGTGAGCGGGCGCATGCTGTGCGTGGAATTCGAACCGATCAGCGGCTTTCGGTAAACATAAAAGACGCCTGAATATTCATGCTTCACAACGCGATCGTTGTCATCGATCCAAACGCGCAGGCTTTTCTTGGTCGTCGGGAATTCATCAATCGGATTAAGCGGAATGAAGTTCTTGGCCGAAGGACGCGAACGAACCCAAGTGTATTCAAGCACTTTGGTGCCGTCGGCTTCCTGCTGCGTGGTATTCGGTTCACCAAGCAGTGCCACGACATCCTGACGATTCGTCTGGGTATCCACAATTTGCTCAGCAATCTGCTGAGAGTTCAAATTGCGAAGTCGATCATTCCCGGCGGCGCAGCCAGCAAGAATGGCCACAGCAGCAACGGCCGCAAAAATTACGCGAATTTGCATGAGAAAGTCCCTTTGGTTTGATTTTTTGCCTGTTGACACGTCAACAGTCCGCCAATCATAGGTGAAAACACACTTTATTTCGGCAAATCGAGATTTCTCGTATTCCGCCAATAACTAAAAATCGACGATTTTTACTGTGCGTCAGTCAAAGAGCGGTAATCTTCAAATAAAAGGGCTATATGGAATCATGTTGTATATGTACAACAATTCATTCCTCCCGGCATTTAGCTCTTGACTGCACCGCCTTCGGGCGTCGGTCTTAGCCATGCGCCAGCGGTTGCAAAGGGCCTCAGGTCCTGTGTTCTTTCCGGTTTTTTTAGTACCTCGCGAAACGAAATAAGCACACATCAACAAAAAAGGACTCATGAGCGTACTCACCAAGAGCGCAAGCAAGCGAACTCATACGAACTCCAGTAAACGAAGTTCTCATCTAAATCCTTGAAATGTAAAAAATCCCGAGCCGTCAAAAACAGCTCGGGATCATCATTTGGTCCCCAGGGCGAGACTCGAACTCGCACGGTTTTACCCGGCGGATTTTGAATCCGCTGCGTCTACCATTCCGCCACCCGGGGAGGAGAGAAAGTATGCCACAAGTTAGGAAATTTTGCGGATGTGTTGAGTGGAATCTTTACGGATGACCTGCTCAATAAGTTCTGCAATGGGAAGGCCGGCAGGACTCCGCCAGTTTGGTTCAATTTCAGCGAGCGGCACCAGCACAAAGAGCCGCTCATTCATCCGGGGATGCGGAAGCGTGAGCCCGTCAGTCGATCGTACCTCACCCTCATAGGCGAGCAGATCCAAATCGAGCGTTCGCGGTGCATTGCGTACGCCCGCAGGCCGAACGCGGCCATGAGCATATTCAATGCGCTGCAAAAGCTTCAGAAGTGCTTCGGGCGAACAATTCGTGTCCACTGCTGCCGCGGCATTCACGTAGTCCGGTCCGGAGGAATCCACCGGGGAAGTGCTGTAAAAGCTCGAGAGCCTCAGATGAGCAATGCCTTCGCTCTGCTCAAGTGCTTTGGCCGCAGCGGTCAGTGTTGCTTGGGGGCGACCGAGATTCGCGCCAAGACTGATCCAGGCACGAGGCATTATTCAGAACTCCCGCTGCCGACATGGTCCACAGGACGACGGCTTCGCGAACGACGAGGACGACGACGCGGTCGACGGCGTTCTCGCTCCTCACCTGCCGGGGCATCACTGCCGGCCTGCAGCGCGGCACGGCGGCCGCGGCGAGCATCTTCTCCGGTCTGACGAGCTTCAATCTGGGCGGCCTTTACCATTTCAGCGCGTTCGTCGCTGTCGGCCTGCACAAAATGATCCCACCACGCCGGAAGCGCCTCAGGCACCTCTCCCATCTGCGCGCGCAAAAGCAGAAAATCGTAGCCCGCGCGGTAGCGCGGATGATTGATAACAGAATAGGGAGACTTGCCTGTGCGCCTTTCAAGACGCGCCTGCAGAACCCACAGGTCATGCATGTCGCTCTGAAAACGACGCTGAATCGCGAGCGAATGAGATTCCGTTTCGAGCACTTCGACGGCTGCGTCGTGGAGTGCAGCCAGCCGAGGCAGTCCCCGCACCTCTTCGTTATGCTGCCAGCGCAGTCGTACCTGAGGCCAGAGCAGCGTCGCGAAAAGGAAAAAAGGTGAAATCCGCTTTCCAATGGCCAGACGCTCGTCGGTACGACGAAGCGCGAGCATCAGGAAAGCCTCTCCGTCCGGCGTCGCTAAAAGTCGGTTGAGCGTCGGCAGCACGGCTTCGGCGAGCCCTTCCTTACGCAAGCGCGACACGCATTCAACAGCATGTCCGCAGGTCAGAAGCTTAAGCGCCTCATCGACCAGTCTCGCTGAAGGCACATTTGAAAGAAGCTTTGCCATCCGAGCAATGGGACGTTCAGTAGCCGGTTCAATGGCAAAGCCCAGTTTTGCCGAAATACGCACGGCGCGAATCATACGAACGGGATCTTCGCGGTAGCGTTCTTCGGGATTGCCGATCATACGGAGCCGCTTCTTGCCGAGATCCTCAAAACCATGGTGGTAGTCATAGATTTCTTCGGTGGCAGGATCATAGTAAAGCGCATTAATCGTGAAGTCGCGGCGAGCCGCATCCTCCCACATTTCGCCGAAGACGTTGTCGGAAATCACTCTGCCGCTGCTGTCTTTGCGCACCCCGGCGCCTTCGAGCGCTCGAAAGGTCGAGCACTCAATGATTTCCTGCCCGAAAATCACATGCACGAGACGAAAGCGTCGGCCGATGATAATGGCGCGCTTTTGCGCACGTTTAACTTCTTCCGGGGTGGCATCGGTGACCACATCAAAGTCTTTCGGCGCCACGCCGAGAAGCAAGTCACGCACTGCTCCGCCCACAATGTAGGCGCGGTAACCGCGCCGCTGCAGCGCTTCACAGCAGCGTTTGGCCTGCCAGGCAACGAGTTCCGGATCAATCCCATGAACTTCCTTAGGGATGATGCGCGGTTCGCGCTGCGGCTCCACGTTGGCCGAAGTACCTAAAAAAGAGCGGACGCGGCTAACGATTGAATCAAACATGGGGATTCCTTTTTTCTTATTTTCGAAACACCGAAGCCACCTCCCATCCGCGCTCCAGCGCCAAACGCGCGAGCTGCGGATCAGGATTTGCGGCAACGGCCCGGCCGTGCGGCTGAAAGCCCGCGGCGAATTCTAAAAGAGGCTTGTCGTTGATGGAATCACTCCATCCTTCAAATGCCTCAAAACCGCCGCTCGGCGCATGGTTCGCCATCCAGTTTTTGATCAGCGCAAGTTTGCCTTCGCCATAGCTGTCGAGCCCCACGAGTTCCCCCGTGAATTCACCGTCAGAGCCAATCTCCGGTGTTGCGGCAATAAGATGCTGAATGCCAAAGAGCGCTGCAATAGGCGCCGTAACGAAACGATGTGTTCCGGTAGCGAGCACCACCTCGTATCCTGCCAGTCGCCGCTGAGCAACAAGTTGCAACGCTTCCGGACGCACCGCGGGACGAATCACTTCGTCAATAAAGGATGCCCGCCAGGCTTCCAAATCTTGGCGCTTTTGAGCGGCGAGCAGTCCAAACTGAAAGCGAATGAAGCTCAGCGGAACAAAATGACCCGTTCGATACGCTTGCGCATAAGCCTCAATCTGAGCACCGATCTTCTCTTCATCCAGACCGGCCTTCCGCACCAGCCAATGCGACCAGGCATCGCCGGAATCAATCGGCAAAAGCGTATGGTCCAAATCAAAAACAGCGAGCTTCATTACGTCATCAATGACCTGTACCGAGGAGCGCAGTCGGCGCTTCACCCTGCTGCGCAATGCTTTCATCCTCAGCCATACCGGCCGCACGGGCAGCTTCCCGGATCACCTGCAGCGTCACCTTGCGCTGTGCATGCAGTGCAATCTGATTGGCAACATCCATTACCCGGGTGAGTGAACGCATATCGCGCGGCAGATGCGCAGAAATCCACTGCCCGATGTCGGGCGTGAGCAGTATGCCGCGAAGCGCCGCTTGTCGAGCCAGCTCCCGAATGCGATCTTCCTCATTGAGCGGCTCTACCGCATAGCAGAGACCGCCCAAAAGGCGGTTGATGACGCCGGCAGGAAGCTTAAGCTCCTTCGGGGGCAGCCTGCCGGCACAAACCAGACGTGCGTCAGGATCAACATAGACAGCGTTTTGCAGCTGCAGCAGCTGCCGCGCATAGCCTTCGTCTAAGGCGTCAATGTCGTCCACTGCATAACGTTTTACGCCCGGCTGGTAAATCGGCACGGGATAGAGCGCCGCGGCCGTTCCCGGCAGATAGGCCTCCAGGAGATGCGAAAGTCCTGCGCCGCGAGGACCGTACAGATACAGGAACTTCGGTCCCTCATCAGCCGCCATGCGTGCGAGCGCAGCGGCAGCTTCGCTGTTGCTGCCGACCACGAAGTTTTCGAAGGTCGGCCGATCCCGTCCCTGCAGTTCCGGCAGATCGAGAAGGTATTGATCGGGATTTTGAGCGATCGGTTGCACGAGTGAAGAAAACGCGTCAGCTGATGAGTAAAGGGGTGGGGGGAAATTCGGGGCGGATGGAAGTTTAATGTTTTTCGTCAGCATTCTCGAGCCGTTCGCCGGTTTCAATGCATCCATATCTTTGTGCGTCAGCGCAACTTCATAAGGCTTCTGATAGGTATTCAAGAAGGCGCTTGTCTTATACTCACGCCCAACGTTTTTCACCTGCTCCTGCGCCCTTCGTTTCCCCGGAGCCTGCAGTGCTTTTCGGCCTCCCGGCCGACCTGCTTTGCGCACGAGCGTTTTTCCTTTTGGATGAGCCCTCATGAGCCAACTCTCCTACGCGGCTGCCGGCGTTTCAATCGACGCTGGCGATGAACTCGTTGAACGCATCAAGCCCGCTGCCAAACGCACGCTGATCCCCGGCGTGCTCGGATCGATCGGCGGCTTCGGCGCCCTTTTCGAAGTAAGCCGTGACTACCGCAACCCGGTTCTCGTCACCGGCACCGACGGCGTCGGCACGAAGCTCATGCTCGCCTTTCAACTTGGCCGTCACGACACTGTCGGTCAGGACCTCGTAGCAATGAGCGTGAACGACATTCTCGTGCAGGGTGCCAAGAGCCTCTTCTTCCTCGACTACTATGCCTGCGGCAAGCTCGACGTGGATGTCGCCGAACGAGTCGTCAAAGGTGTGGCCAAGGGCTGCGAACTCGCGGGATGCGCACTGATCGGCGGCGAAACTGCCGAAATGCCGGGCATGTATCCCGAAGGCGAATACGATCTCGCCGGCTTTGCAGTGGGCGTTGTTGAAAAGGACGAAATCATCGACGGCACGACGATTAAACCGGGCGACGTTGTGCTCGGTCTTGCTTCAAGCGGCCCGCACAGCAACGGCTTCTCGCTGCTGCGCAAGGTCGTGGAAGTTGCTGGAGCCGACTGGTCGATGCCCTTTGACGGTGCGACCCTTGCCGACCGTGCGATGGAACCCACCCGTATCTACGTCAAGCAAGTGCTCTCTGTCATGAAGAAGGTGCAAATTAAGGGCATGGCCCACATCACCGGCGGCGGCCTGATTGAAAACGTGCCCCGTGTGCTTCCTGAAGGCGTTCAGTGCCGCATTGACGGCAGCTCTTGGACCCGCCCGGCGATCTTCGAGTGGCTTGAAGAAAAAGGTCAGATTGACAGTCACGAGATGTACCGCGTCTTCAATAACGGCATCGGTCTCGTCGTCATCGTTTCCGCTGAAGACGCTGACCGCGCTATGGAAGCCTTCAAAGCCGAAGGTGAAAAGGTATTCCGCATCGGTGAAATCTCGACGCTTCCGGCGGGCGAAGCCCCCTGCGTCGTGCTCTGATCGGCCGCACCTCTGACCGGCATGCGTTTCAAAAGCGCTCCGACCTTTACAGTCGGAGCGCTTTTTGTTTGATGGGCGGTCAGCCCGCCGGCACCAGCGGTTCTGCGAGCCTTAGGAGCGTCTCGAAAGCGTCCGGTGCAAAGGGTTCAATTTTGATGACGTCGGGCATTGAACGCAGCCAAGTCAGCTGGCGTTTAGCCAGCTGACGCGTAGCGGCGATGCCGGCCAAACGAAATGCCGCATAGTTCGTGCGGCCTTCCAAAAACTCAACAGCCTGTCGATACCCCACTGCCCGCATGGCAGGAGAATTGGCATCAAACCCCGGCTCCGCCATCAGCTGCCTGACTTCATCGAGCAGTCCTGCGGCGAGCATTGCGTCAAACCGCTCTTCAATGCGCTCATGTAGCGCAGCCCGATCTTCAGGCACCAATGCCGCAGTAAGCATCGGGAATGCGGGATGCGGCGCTTTGCGATGAAACTGTGAAAGGGGCTTCCCCGTCATGCGAAAGACTTCCAAAGCGCGGCCGATCCGCTGTTTGTCATTTGGGGCCAATCGTTCTGCAGCGGCCGGATCAATCTTGGCGAGCTCCGCGTGCATCGCAGGCCACCCCTTGGCAGCACCTTCTGCAGCGACAGCGCTGCGAACCTCTGGAGAGGTAGAAGGCATTTCGTCAATACCCTCACGAATGGCCTTGGCGTAGAGCATTGTGCCGCCCACAATCAGCGGCAATCGGCCGCGAGCACGAATTTCCCGAACAAGCCGGGAAGCATCCGCCACAAAATCTGCGGCGCTGTAAGGTTCGTTGATTGCGCGAATATCGATCAAATGGTGCGGCGCGGCTTGAAGCTCTGCGGATGTCGGCTTTGCACTCCCAATATCCATGCCCCGATAAACCAGCGCAGAATCGATTGAAATGATTTCCACCGGGAGCAAACGGGCAAGTTGAAGTGCGAGCGCGGACTTCCCCGAAGCCGTCGGCCCCAAAAGCAAGAGTGCCTGGGGCGCAGCTGCTTGACCCATGTTCATTGGCTGATCAGTCATCAGCGGCCCCGCATAAACAGTCGATCGAGATCCGTCATGGAAAGCGTTGTCCATGTCGGCCTGCCGTGATTGCATTGATCTGCGCGCTCCGTTTTTTCCATGTCGCGCAAAAGCGCATCCATTTCCGGCAGCGAAAGTTTGCGGTTGGCCCGGAAAGCATTGTGACAAGCCATGGTGGAAAGAATGCGGTTTTTCAGCACATCCATCGCTTCTGAAGCACCGAATTCGGCGAGATCGTCGAGTACCTCTCGAAGGAGTGCTTCCAGTTCACCCAACGGAGCCTCTGCAATCATGGCCGGCACGCCGCGAAGCGCCACAGCACCTTCATCTGCGCCCGTGCAGATAAGGCCCAGAGCCGCAAAAACTTCTCCCTTTTCAAATTCCTCAAATGCCGCGTACTGTGCCGGCGTCACCCGCACAACCAGCGGCATCAAGAGCTCCTGTACCGCAAGCTTTGACTCCGCCATGGCCCGCTTCATTCGTTCATAAAGCACGCGTTCGGCAGCCGCATGCATGTCCACGATGACAAGACCAGAAGCGTTTTCGGCCAAGATATAAACACCGGCTACCTGCGCCAATGCACGCCCAAGGAATCCCCTGCCGTCTGACTGTGCCTGAAGCGGCGTAAAAAGCGCTGGATGCTCCTCTTGCTCCATTTGCGGCAGTTTCCGGAGCTCCAAAGATTTCGGTTCGGGTGCTTCCTCTGAAGACGAATTGGGGTCATAAAACTTCATGGCTGCCGCTACGGCAACCGGCGAAGGGGCTTTTGGACGCTCTCCATAAGCAGCGGGAAAACGCTGCAGCACCGGTTTGCCGGAAGCGGCCGACGCCGGACGCTCAGAATCAGCACGCTCAAATCCAGTGCCGGTTGGCGGAGCTCCCCAAAGCGCATTGGGATGGTCCGCAGGTACTTTTGTCGCAATGGCTTCTTGCGGTTCGGCGAGTGAAGAACGGCCAAAAAGCGCTGCTTCGCGGCGCGCTGGAACTGAGCCCAGAGACGCATCGGCGAGCGGGACAACGGCTGCTCCGCCGGCCGCCTGTGCGAGGGGCGGCGCAAGCGCCGCCTCAACCGCATGCAGAATGAAGCTGTGCACGCGGCTCGAATCCCGAAAGCGCACCTCTGTCTTTGTCGGATGCACGTTTGAATCCACCTCTTCGGGCGGAATGGTCAGAAAAAGGCAGTAAAGCGGCTGAGCCTGACCATGAAGCACATCAGCATAGGCTGCCCGCACCGCATGGTTCATCACTCGATCGCGAATGAAGCGGCCGTTGACAAATAGGTATTGACCGTCCGCGCGCGTACGAGAAATGGTGGGAAGCCCCACCAATCCCGTGAGCTTCCAACCGTCCGACTCAGCCGATACCGGACGACAGGCGTCTTTGAAATCCTTGGGCATCAGCGCCTTGATGCGGTCTTCCGCAGACTCGGCCTCAAGCTGCATGGCTCGTCGCCCATTGGCATAAAGCGAAAAAGCGGCCTGCGGATTGGCTAGCGCGATGCGTTCCATCTGCGCCGTCACATGCGCCGTTTCCGTACTTTCGGACTTCATGAATTTGCGCCGCGCAGGGGTCTTGTAAAAAAGATCCGTCACTTCTACACGCGTTCCGCCGGTCATCCCGCCGGCCGGCTCGACAGCTCCGCGCTGAATGCGCCAGGCTTCGCCCGCACCCGAGGCTTTGGACTCAATGATGAGTTCCGCAACGGAGTCGACCGATGCCAGTGCTTCCCCGCGAAAACCCAGCGTCGTTGCTGCTTCCAGATCAGCGAGCGTGGCCACTTTGCTCGTCGCGTGGCGTTTCACCGCCAGCGGCAATTCCGCTTTAGGAATACCGCAGCCGTTGTCGCTCACCAGAATCCGTGAAAGCCCTCCCCCGTCGATGCGCACTTCAATGCGGTCTGCTCCGGCGTCCACTGCATTTTCAACAAGTTCCTTGACGACGGACGCTGGCCGTTCAATCACCTCACCCGCGGCGATTTGACTGATGAGCTGACTCGAAAGTTCTGCAATTGGACGATTAGGCTGCATGAGAAAAACGTATGCAAGTATTGCCGTCTTGGTCAGAACGGCAGAAGTCTGCGATATTCAAAGAGACGTCAGCCTATCAGAGTTAGTTGAAGCAAACGGCTATCATTGTCTCCCTGCTTCTGATCTGCTCGAATCGCTGCGGTTCAACTCCCCTTAAGCCGCCTCCGCAGACAGCATCGAGTCCCTTCGACTCTTCGCATAAAACAAAATTGTACTGTCAAGATCATGGACCTCTTCGGACTCATCGTCGAGCTCTTTACCAACGCCGACCACTTTCTAGTGTCAATCGCCACTGACTACGGCACGCTTATCTACATCGCAATGTTCGTGATCTTTTTCCTGGAGACCGGCATCGTTGTCATGTCGTTTCTGCCGGGAGATTCGCTTCTTTTTGTGGCAGGCACCGTTGCGGCAGCCGGCACAGCCAGCCCATGGCTCATCATGCTGGCAGTGATTTTGGGAGCAATCTTCGGGAATTCCCTAGGTTATGCGACTGGCAAATGGCTCGGCAACCGAATTTATGACGGCAGTATTCACTGGATTGATGCCAAGAAGCTCGAGCACGCCCACAGTTTCTATCTCTCACACGGCGGGAAAACTGTGGTTCTTGCCCGATTCGTCCCCATCGTGCGCGCTTTCGCGCCTCTCGTGGCCGGCGCAGCCCGCATGGATGGTCTGCGCTTTGAACTCTTCAGCGGCTTCGGCGCAATTCTCTGGGCGGTATCGATCGTTGGCGCAGGCTACCTTTTCGGCAACATCCCTTTCATTCAGCAGAATCTTTCGAAAATCCTCATTCTCGGAGTCGTTGCTGCCGCTATGGGCCCCATTCTTGTGGGCTACGTCTGGAAGACGTATCAGAAGATGCACGAAAAGCGCGAACACAAATTCTGAGACACTGACTTCACCGATCTTCAAAAGCCGTCATGGGAGCGCTCTTAGCGCTCCCATGTGCTTATTAGGCAAAGCGTTTTAGGACGCCTTTCATCCCTCTCGAACGCACAGCCGGTCTTCTCAAGGTGTGTCAGAGACTGCAGGTTCATCGTTTTGAAATGGTGCGCGCTTAGAATAGATGAGACCTGCTTTCATTTCCGGTGAAAACATTCGATGTCAGACAAACCAACCCTTAGCCGCAAAGCCGCTTCCGCACTCCAGACCGAGGGTGCAGAAACCGCAGTCAAAGAGTCGACCGCAAAGACCGACAAGCCCGCAGGAATAGACGTCAAGCCTGCCGAAGCTGAAGTGAAAAGCGAACACACTGCAGTCAAAAAAACCGCGGTCCGCCGCAGCACGGCGTCTAAAAAGACGATCACGAAGACGGTCAAAAGCGCGAAAAGCGTAAAAACTGTCAAAGCGGTCAAAGTTTCCGCTTCCAGTACGGCTTCGCTCGAATCTGCGCCGCCCCCGCTGCCGCCCGTAGAAGGCGTGCCAGACCTCTCCGATCCGCTGCTCTACATTAACCGTGAGCTCAATTGGATTGAATTCGACCGCAAGGTGCTCGAAGAAGCCTGCGATCTGAGTGTGCCGCTGCTTGAACAGCTCAAGTTTCTCGCCATTTTCCACAACAATCTGGACGAATTCTTCATGGTCCGCGTGGCCAACATTATTCGTCAGTACAAGATGGGAGCGGCGTCGACTTCGGCTGACGGCCTGCCGCCCGTGAAGCAGCTCGCCGAAATTCGGCGCCGCGTGCTCGGAATGCTCGCGAGAGCGCAGAACCACTGGAAAAACAAGCTTGCGCCAGAGCTTGCTAAAAAAGACATCGCCATCCGGCGGTGGAAGAATCTCTCGGCAAAGCAGAAGACCTTCCTTGAAGGGTACTTTGACAACGAGATTTATCCCATTCTCACGCCGCAGGCCATCGATGCGGGACATCCGTTCCCGACCATTTCCAATCTGTCGCTCAACTTTATTGTCGAGCTCGAAGCCGTTGACGGCAGCATGCGTTATGCGCGCCTCAAGTGCCCCAACAACATGCCGCGCTTCATCTTCGTGCCCCGCACGAAAGAATCTGCCTATGCTGAACTGGGCTTCAACTCCTCCGGGCGCGATGACGACATCATTCTGCTCGAAGACTTAATCCGCGAACATCTCGGCAAGCTCTTCCCCGGACACAAAGTCGTCAAGTCGGGCGTTTTCCGCATCACCCGCAATACCGACATCGAAATTGAAGAGGATGAAGCTGACGACCTCTTAGCCGCCGTCAAGGACTTCGTTGACCAACGCCGCTTCGGCGACGTGATCCGTCTTGAAATTGAAGCCGGCACCGATGCTGCGCTGACCAACTTCCTGATGGATAAGCTCGAACTTTTGCCTTTCCAGCTCTTTCGCATCAAAGGCCCAATGGCCATGTCAGAATTCATGGCTTTGAGCGGCCTCGATCGTCCTGCCCTGAAGGATGCGCCGTATAAGGGACTTGAACCGCTGCTCTTTTCCGAGGGCGACATCTTCGGCACCATCAAAACCCGAGACGTGTTCCTCTACCATCCCTATGAAAGCTTCAGCGGCGTACTCGACTTTATTCGTCGCGCCGCTGCGGATCCTCAGGTGGTCGCCATCAAGCAGACGCTGTATCGATGCGGCAGCAACAGTCCGATTGTCGCCGCACTGATCGATGCACGACGCCGCGGCAAACAAGTGACGGCCGTCGTTGAACTCAAAGCCCGCTTTGACGAAGAACGCAACATCAACTGGGCCGAGGAAATGGAAAAGGCCGGCGTCAACATCGTCTACGGCTTTGCCGGTCTCAAGATTCACGCCAAACTCTGCCTTGTCGTGCGCCGCGAGGCCGACGGCATGACTCGGTACGTTCACATCTCAACGGGCAACTACAACCCTTCCACCGCGAAGATCTATACAGACTATGCGCTCTTTACGGCCAATGCAGCCATCTGCGCTGACGTCTCCGACCTCTTCAACGTAATGACGGGCTACTCGGATCAGACGACATACCGCCGTCTAGTCGTTTCACCCCACAGTACCCGCAGTTCCATTGTTGCTGCGATTGAGCGCGAGGCGGCAGAACACCAGAAAACCGGCAAGGGCGAAATCATCTTTAAGTGCAATCAGCTCGTTGACCGCGCCGTCATTCAGGCGCTCTATGCAGCAAGTCAAGCCGGCGTGAAGATTTCTCTGATCGTCCGCGGCATCTGCTGCCTGCGCCCCAACATTCCGGGCATCAGCGACAATATTCAAGTCGTCAGCATCGTCGGGCGCTTCTTGGAGCATGCTCGAGCCTACTGGTTCCGCAACAACGATGATCCGTTCCTGCTCATTGGCTCAGCCGACCTGATGCCGCGCAATCTCGACGGCCGCATTGAAGTGCTCGTCCCAGTGCTCGATCCCGCCATCCGCAGCCGCATCAAGGCCACACTTGACCTGCAGCTTGCCGACAATGTGCAGAGCTGGAAGCTCCAGAGTGACGGCACCTATGTGCGGCTCGCTCCGCCCAGACACGGAAAAGCTGTGGACTCGCAGGAAGTGCTTGCCAAGCACTACGGACGAGTGGAATAGCGCGTCATAAAAAACACAGCGGGCGGCCTGAGCAAATCAAGCCGCCCGTTCTTTTGGTGCGCCCGGCAGCGCACGTGTGATTGTGTGGTGAAAGTCCACTGTCCG
>CDYG01043161.1_pt1 | contig 19563 bp, 9 predicted proteins | sample 554931 | NCBI WGS metagenome assembly CDYG01 (sample SAMEA3182055, study PRJEB8094) | gut metagenome | biome: human; feature: gut; material: Stool; isolation source: human stools | place: Canada | collected 2012-11-13
ATTCTTCTGATGATTGTGCCGCTAATGGCACTGATCGGATGTTCGTACGACGATACGGACATCCAAAAACGGTTGGACGACCTCGACGGTCAGCTCACCGAACTGCAGGCGCTCGTCAAGGCGCTCAACTCCGACGTCACAACACTCAAGGAGCTTGTCGCCGGGAAACGGTTCATCTCGGACGTACAGCCCGGTGAAGACGGCGGCTACGTCATCACGCTGGTCACCGCGGCCGGCGAGACCTCGACGATCACCATCAGCGACGGAAAAGACGGGACTTCGTCGGTCATCGGGGTGAAACAGGATTCCGACGGTGTCTACTACTGGACGCTCAACGGCGACTTTATCCTCGACAACGGCAAAAAACTTCCCGTATCGGGCGTCACCCCCGAATTCAAGATCGAAAACAGCCATTGGTGGGTATCCTACGACAACGGCGCGACGTGGACCGACTGCGGACAGGCCCAGACGGACCAGAATCTGTTCAAGTCTGTCGCCACGAGCGAGGACGGCAAGCTGGTTTACCTGACGCTGGCCGACGGAACGGTGCTGACGTTCGAGTTGTACGTGCAGTTCGGCATCGCGTTCGACACCGCCTCGGCGACGATCCGCGTGGGCGAAACGGCGGAAATTCCCTTCACGCTGACCGGAGCCGACGCCAAAACCGACATTCAGGCCCTCGCTGACGGCGCATGGAAGGCCGAAGTGAAACGCACGGGCAACGAAGGCGGAACGATCGCCGTGACGGCTCCCGGCGACAGCTCGACCGGCAAGGTCATCGTGCTGGTCAGCGACGGCGACGCCAAGACGCTGATGCGCACGCTGACATTCGTGTCGGGCGTGCTGAACGTCTCGACCTCCTCGAAGGAGGCGACGGCCGCAGGAGGCCCCGTAACGGTCGAGGTGGAGACCGATCTGGATTACACGGTAGCGATTCCCGAAGCCGCGAAAGCATGGATTACGCTGGCAGAAACGAGGGGGGGGGAGATTCGGACCGAAACCCTGACCTTTAACGTCGCGGCCAACACGGAAACCCAGTCCCGCAGCGCCAACATCGAGCTGGTGGCGGGAGAAACGGTGATCGAAACCATCCTGATCTATCAGGAAGCCTATTACGACCCGGCCCAGATGGTGCTCAAGGTCGAAGCGAAGGAATACAGCAGCAGCGCCTACAACAACAAGGTCTACCTGCCCCTCTACGGCGCCGTGGACGTCACGGTCAACTGGGGCGACGGCCAGAGCGAGCCGGTCGCAGCCACGATCTCGACCGCGGCCGCGATGGTGAACCACACCTACGCCGAATCCGGCATCTATTACGTAACCATAAGCGGAACCACGGAGAAACTCTCCGGAAGACTCACCAACAAAACCGTGGCTCCCGCCATTCTCGAAGTCAGACAATGGGGCAAACTCGGCATGACGACGCTGGATTACGCCTTCGCGAACACCTCGCTCGTAACCGTGCCCCAGCCCGAAGAGGACGCCTTCGCCGCCGTCACCACGGTCGAATACATGTTCTCCGGGTGTGCGGCTCTGGAAACCGTGCCCGAAGGACTGCTGGCCGGCGCGCCCGAAATCACCTCGGTCGCCTCGATGTTCTACAACTGCACGGCGCTAAAGAGCGTCCCGGAAAAACTCTTCGAAAAGACGACAAAAGCCACCTCGGCATCCGGCCTGTTCAGCGGCTGCAAGGCGCTGGAAAGCGTTCCGGCAGGACTGCTGGCCGACATGCCCGCCCTGACCAACCTCGGAAGCATCTTCAACAACTGCGCATCGCTCAAGAGCGTTCCCGAAACATTCTTCACCAACCAGACGGAAGCGAACAGCCTCACGTCGGGATTCTTCGGCTGCGCGGCGCTCGAAACCCTGCCCGCAGAGCTGTTCAAGAACATGACCAAGCTCACCAACGTCGCGTCGCTGTTCAAGGGGTGTGCAAACCTCAAATCACTCCCCGAAGGGCTGTTCGACACCCTCACGGAAGCGACGAACATGAACAGTCTGTTCAGCGGCTGCAAGACGCTGGAGACCATTCCCGTCGATATTTTCAAGAACATGACCAAAATCACCACGGCCAGCTATCTCTATGAAGGGTGTATCAAACTGACCGAATTCCCTTCGCTGAAGCACTGCGTCGCGCTGAAAACGATTCCCGCGCTCTGGAAAGACTGCACGCAGCTGGAAACGGCGCCTGCGGACTACTTCCCGGAAAGCGTGAAAAACGGCACGTCCGCCGCTTACCTGTTCAGCGGCTGTACGTCGCTCAAGACCGTTCCCGAAGACATGTTCCGCCATTTCGAAGGTACGACCATCATCAGCGAAATGTTCCTCAACTGCACGTCGCTCGAATCGCTGCCCGTAACCATTTTCGACAGCATGAAAAAAATCTCGACGGCGAGCAAAACCTTCAGCGGCTGCACCGCCTTCACCGGCGAATCGCCCTACACGATGGTGCAGGACGGCGAGCAGCAGGTCAAGGTGCACCTCTACGAACGCACGAATTACCCCGACATCTTCGGCGCCAAGATCTTCACCACGGCCAGCAGTTACAAGGATACCTTCAAGGGCTGTACGCAGATGGCCGATTACGCCGATATTCCGATCCCGTGGGGCGGCATCAGCGACGGCACGAAGGCCAAGCCGACGCTCACGCTGACGGCCGCGCCCGCCGAAGGCAAGGAGTACTTCCAGCTGTCGGGCACCGTCAAGAGTACGGAGATGAAATCGGGAAAGGTTCTCTGCACGACGAAAGCGCTGCTCCCGGAACTGATCGAACAAATGGGCGAGCTTGAAAAAGTGATGAACCGCTACGGCAACCCCATCAGTTCGGCGGCTGTGACGCAGGCGAATTCGGAAACCGGAGCCACGTTCTATTTCAACGTCGATGCTGATACAGAATACATCTTCCTCGCATCGGGCACCAACGCCCACGGCACGACCATCGAACAGACCGAGGTGAAGATCCCGGCCGTACCGACGGGCGAGGCCGACTACGAGCGTTATATCGGCACTTGGACCGTGACCTCGACCTCGTCGGAAATCAACAAACAGCCCCATACATACACCGTGGAGATCACGCCCTACCGCACCAACGAAAGCTTCAGGGTCAAGGGCTGGGGCATCACCACGCTGGGCGACGACTACCCCTTCCTGCTCAAATACAACGAGGACGGCAACGTCACGATTCCGACGTTCGACCCGCAGGGCATGTACGGCCTGACGGCATACGTATACCTCAAATACCACTTCTACGATCCGGCGCAAACGCCGCCCTATCCGGTCTACACCACCGACCAAGAGCTGATGAAGGGCAGCTACGACGCAGCCGGCGGTTCGGTACGGTTCGAGGGCCAGAAGTTCCCCCACAACAATACGGAATACACCGTATGCGGCATCGACTACGCCATCTATTCGGGCGGTCAGTATGTCATTTGGCCGGATCTCTTCAAGGCCGGATATACGCTGCAGGATTATGCGATCGGGCCTTACACGATGACCAAAAATTCGGCGTCCGTAACGAAGTCCGAAGTCAAGGCCGAAACCGGCATCGCACCGCTCGCCGGAACGGAGATGCCGAAAGCCGCAACCCCGACGGGCGTACAGCAGCTGATCCGCAAGTAACGACACACTGAAGGTCCTCAGGGACCCGTCAAAAAGAGGGATGCGGCCTGACGGCCGCATCCCTTTTCGCAAAACGGACGCAACGCGACGGTTACTCGACGATGATTTCGTCGGTGAAGATCCAGCCGCCGGGACGGCCGTTGTGACGGGCTTTCAGGCGGACGTAACGCGCCTCGGTCTGGCCCGTCCAGCCGAACTCCCTGTAGCAGTCCTGCTTGAATTCGACCGGAATGTCGTTCCCGACCGTGGCGAGGGGCGTGAAGTGCTCGTTGTCGTCCGAGACCGAAAATTCGACCGCACGGGGCATCCAGATATCGGCGTAGAAGCCCTGCATGAAATCGGCGGCGATGCGCCGCACGGGCTGCCGCTCACCCAGATCGACGACCAGATCGACATCGGTGTCGAGCCAGCCCAGCCAGCGTCGGTCGCCGTAGTTCCAGCCGCCGCGCAGTCCGTCGGTCAGCGAGCCGTCGCCCGCAGCGGCGTATTTGGGACTGTAGGGCGTATGGTAAATCACGGTCTTGCCGGTCGAAAGGCAGCGGAGGGGTTCGAGCGATTCGGGACGCGGCCCCACGGCGTTCTTCTGATCGAAGGGGTGGTATCCGCGCTCCTGAAGCCATGCCACGGCGTCGAGCGCACGGGCATAAAAGTCGTCGTAATCCTTCCTTTCAGGCGCACTCCACCCCACTTCGGCGACGGCCAGCAGGCGCGGCCACATCATATGCTCGGCATGCTCGGCGGTCGGGACGTGCTCGCACCAGAGGTTGCCCTGCACGCCGAGGATCATCGGCACGACCCCGGCGCCGAGCGAATCGGGAGCCGGATCGTAGGAATAGGCCTGTTCGAGGGTCAGGAACGCCGCGGCGGCGACCGGTTCGGTCGTGGGATCGTCCTGACAGAAGTCGAGGTAGCAGTAATTCGAAGGGGTCATGACGGCATGATGTCCGGCGGCGGCAGCGGCGATGCCGCCCTCGGTGCCGCGCCACGACATGACCGTGGCGTCGGGCGCAAGTCCCCCTTCGAGAATCTCGTCCCAGCCCAGCAGGCGGCGGCCCTTGGCGTTGAGGAAGGTCTCGATGCGGCGGATCATGTAGCTTTGCAGCTCATCGACGTCTTTCAGCCCCTCTTTGCGCATCCGCGCGGCGCATTTGGGGCAGGTGCGCCAGCCCTGCTTCGAGGCTTCGTCGCCGCCGATGTGGATATACTCCGAGGGGAAGAGTCCGATCACCTCGGAAAGGACGTTTTCGAGGAATTCGAACGTCTGTTCGTTGCCGATGCAGAAGTCGGAATTGAGATAGGGTTTCCCGCTGCACGAAAGTTCGGGGAAGACGGCCAGCACCTCCTCGCTGTGGCCCGGCATCTCGATTTCGGGGATCACCTCGATATGCAGGGCGCGGGCGTATTCGACCACCTCGCGGATTTCGTCCTGCGTATAGTAGCCGCCATCGGCCGCCGGATCGTCGCGGCGGCAGTAGCGTTTGCCGCCGAAGTTCCACCCCTCCCAGTCGGGATAGGGCCGCCATGCGGCGATGTCGGTAAGGACGGGGTATTTCTTGATCTCGATGCGCCAGCCGGCGCCGTCGGTCAGGTGCCAGTGGAAGCGGTTGAATTTGTAGCGGGCCAAGAGGTCCAGCTGCCGCTTGACGAACTCCTTGTCGCGGAAGTGGCGCGAGACGTCGAGCATGAAGCCCCGGTAGCCGAAGCGCGGAGCGTCCTCGATCACAACGGCCGGAATCCGGCGGCCGCAGCGTTCGGCCAGCTGGCCCAGCGACTGAAGTCCGTAGAAGAGTCCGGCGGCATCGGGCGCCGTGACGGTGATTTTTCCGCGGGCGACGTCGAGGCGGTAGCTTTCGGGCGCGCCGCCCTCGGCAAGCAGCAGGTAGAGAACGGGGATGTCGTCCCCGGCGGCTTCGGCGAAAGAGACGGGGAAAAAGCCGTCGCCGGAGCGCCGCATCCACGCCTCAAGGTCGGCCTTGGCCTGCCCTTCGAGGTTGGTCGCAAAGAGCAGCGTCGAGGGCATCCGGAAGGCGCCGTCGCCCCACGCCACCTGCTGCGGAGCGGGGATAATACCCGTCGAAAGGTCGCCGCGAGAGTTCCCGCATGCCGCGAAAAGCATGCATGCGGCGGTGAAAAGCAAAAGTCGTGGTTTCATCGGTAAGTTTTATGGTGATAAGTTCGGTTCTTCGTACAAAGATAACACAATCCGGCGCCGCGTCAAATAAATTTGCCGCCGCCGGAGAGAGTATCGCCAAGCCGGGATTCATCTCCGCCGGAAGCAAACGGTCCGCCGGGAATAAAAAGCGGAATAAAAAGAAGCCGTGCCCCGGCGGCAGTCTCCTGCACCGGCCGCACGGCTTCCGTTCAGCGGATCGGAACGATATCCGAAAGGCGGATTACATCCACTTGGTGTCCATCATCCTCGGATTGGAGCTGCCGCCCACGGCGTCGTAGCCGTGGCCCGTAAGGTCCTTGACGATGTTGCCGCCGCCGTCCTTGGCCTCCCAAGCGTTCATACGCCAGTAAGCCAGCAGGCCGTCCGATTCCGGATTGACATAATTCATGTTGTTCGATATCTCGGCCTCAGTCAGCGCACGCGTCCAGACCCGGCACTCAGCGACATAACCATTGAGCGGACGTCCACCGCCATAAGAAGCGCCGAGATAAAAACCGCCCGAATTATCGCTCGACAAGTTGATGGTCTCCCCCTGTGTCGCAACACCAGTAACATACACGCCGTCGATAAAAATATCCCAACTCTTCCCCGACCATACGGCAGCTACATGATACCACTTGCCCGTATCAAAAGGTTTAGAGGTCGCAGCAGGCTGATAATCGCCATGGCAGATCTGAAGAACGTTCTTGGGGACCTTCACGTCTCCGAAGCGGACACCGCACTCGCCCTCAATACCCATAATCGAACTAATATAAGGATCATAATTCTGGAATCCGTCCATATAGACACGGGCTTCAAGCGTTATGGCTTTGAGTGCAGCAAGATTGGCGTCTTCCTGAAACGACGGCACTTTATAAATGTTACTTGATCCGAGGTAGATAGCCTTACTGATAACCGGTGTTTTTAATACTATGAAAAGTGTCCGAGAAGGTTCCAAAACGGCAAGACCGCTGTTTTCGATCCGCTCGATGCTCACGGGCATGCAGTAGGTCGTACCCTCCTGAAAGTCATCGAGTGACGTGACGGTAAAATCGACCTCCGAGGAGCGACTGTAACCGGCCGAGATCACCACTTCGTCACCGCTGAGCGTATAACTGTCTGCGGGGGGCATAACATAATTTTTCTGGTATTTGGCATTATACTCCTCCAGCAGGTCGGGGCGCAACGAAATCTTGATTTTGGTATCCTTATTCACAGGCACCGAGGAGGAGACCGAAATCTCCGTTCCGGCCGGGGGCGTATCGATGGTAACCGACTTGGAAACCGTCTTCTGCGCATCGGTCATGTAGGCCACCGGATGGATTTCCGCCGTCTCCTGACAGCCGCAGAGAGCAGCCGCAGCGAGGAGGAAAGGGGCGATTAAATATTTCAGTTTCATAACATACATTTTTTTCTGGTTAATAAATCGCTAGTTGGCCGGGCCGTAGATTTCGGCTTCGTTCATGCTCGTCCAGCCCGTTACAAGACCCACGTAAACCCGGATATAGCGGGCTTTGACCGTTCTCTTGAATTTGACCCACTTCCAGTTGTCGGACAGCACCGGAGTGAAGGGAACGCCGGCCGAAAGGCTGTACCAGACATTGCCGTCTTCGCTGTAGGTGAGGTCGGTGCACTGCGGTTCGGAATCCTGATAGTGGATATGCCAGCGCAGGCCGGTCACGTCGTTGACTTCGCCCATGTCGATGGTGAAGTTGCCGCCGTTGCCCCACGAATAGGAAGCGCTGCTTGCATACCAGCAGTTGCCGTCGAGCTTGCCGTCGAACATGGCCGCCTTCTGCGCGGCGGAGTCGCAGTTCCAAACACCGGTGGCGCCGCTCGTCGCAGTACCCTGACAGCAGGTGATCGTCCATGCCGAGGTCGGAGCGATCTTCGAGCCGTCGAGCGTCGTCGCGCCGATTTCGACATCCATCGCGACCTTCGTAACGAAGATATAATGTACGGAGCCCTCCTTGACGGCATATCCGGCATCCGAAATAGGACTGATCACCACCGGAATCAAATAATACCCCTTTTCGATTGACTTAGGATCGAGCGTAATCGTCGCATCGGGAGAGAACACCTGATTTTCGGCGCACTGGATCGGCTCCATCTTAACCAACGACGGATCGACGGTCTCATATTCCGTACCGTTCTCATCGTTATAAACGGCTACGAGCGAATTATCCACACCCAGCGTCAACTGCATACCGCTTACAACGGGACGCGAGAACGACAACGAAACTTTATCCTGCATCGTTCCGGTCACCGAACCATCGTCCTCGACAACGAACGAAAAGTTGGAAGATTGGTTACTCAAAAAAGCCACATCGATAGGCGTTTTCCAGCCTCCGGCAGGATTGGCCATCTGAATCGCATTGCGCATAAATTGGTACGGCATGGCCGAATTACCGTATTCGTACTCCATATGGTATGCACCGAATCCGGCGCCGGCACCCTGCGTGGGATTAAAGGTCGCCATACCGTAAAGAGACGGCATCCTATTACCTTCGCGGTCCGTAAAATTCACACCGCCAGTTTTCCAATAAGACTCAAAATTCTCGGCAAAGATATACTGTTCAGGCTTCCAGCCTTTTGCATCGGCATTATTGAAGCGATTTTGCAGATCGGTATAACCAGAAGAAGCATACGCCTGCACGATACCATAGTCGAAACAATCCACAACCGAACGATCCACCGCATAAGGCACGCCATCGATTATCAGCAGGCGTCCGGTACCAGATTTCGGACCGACATACTTGCTCATGGCATTGATCAACTTGGTAAACAGAGCATTGTCATGTCCGACAAAAGGCCCTGATGCTCCATAGCCCGGCTCATAGTCGATATCGATGCCGTCGTACTGATACTTGTCCATCGAGTCTTTGCAATAGGCTTTTGCATAAGCTTCAATGGCCTCGTCGGTATATTCACCGTTGCCGATTTCAAGGAACGGTTCGGGCAGTTTATCCGAAAAAATCGTATAGGTCACTTTCGTACCCAACGTTTTCTGAACGAACTCCTTATCGGCCATTTGCTGGGGCGTGAGCGTGTGCCACTGGCTCCAGATCGAGATGATGTCCATCGAGTCTGGGGCGCTGATCAGACGCGACTGATAGGACGCGCCGACGGCCGTCCACGAACCGTACCAGCCGAAAGCCAGTTTGTGTTTGGTCTGCTTGTAGGCGCGGAGATTCTGGTAATAGGCATTGTCGCGCAGGATCGGCGACTGCTGGTCCGGATGCTGGATATTGATCCGCTCAGGCGTCGTCTCCTTCGTACAGGAGGCCACCGCGGCCGCCAGCACGAGACAAACTACTGCATGTTTCAATATATTTTTCATAGTTTACTCAGGTATAGTTTCAGGTTACTAATTCTTTTTGTCCCACCACAGCTTCGTGCCGCCGTTGTCAGGACCGCCGAGCAGTTTGACGGCCTCCTGCACGGCCGCGCCGTTGTTGGAGTATTCCGACTGCGGGAAGACCATGCGGCGGATCTGCTTGTTGGTATCGACGCCGCTGGTCGGATAGTTGGAGCGTACGGGGAAAATCAGGGGATAACCCGTACGACGGAATTCGGACCAAGCCTCGGTGCCGTTGGGGAACATGGCGATCCATTTCTGGGTGATGATGCGCTCAAGCTGCTCCTCTTCGGAAGCGCCGGCGTTCCATTTGATCGTAATCTTGCCCAAGGCCGAAATATTATACTTGGTATTGGCGGCCGAAACGTCGGTGAAGTCGGTCGGTTTGCTCGTTTCGTCGGCGGCATACCTTGCGGCGGCATCGGCGCTCAGGCCGTTTTCGAGGAACGACAGCTCGATACCCTTGTTATAGAACTCCTCGGCGGTACCGCCCATCTCGGCCGTCCAGCCGCGCATGGCACCTTCGGCGCGCAGGAACGCGACTTCCGAGGCCATCATCCAGCGCAAGGGCGAATCGGTGGATTTCTCCTGTACGTTGGGCGCGGACATGGCCTTGTAATCATCCTGCTGGGGATTGGGCATTCCGTTGGCTACACCGCGGTATTCGCCCTTGTTGTCGCCTTCGGTGACAGGCTGGAAATAAACCGGAAGACGCGGGTCGTTGTAACCGTTGAGGTAGGAGTCCATCGAAGCGCCCATGCGGGTGTCGCTATAGCCGTTCCAGATCTTTTCGAGCGGGTTGATGATCGTAATGGATCCCCAGCTCTGGAAAAGCGCGCTGTCGTCGGCCGTCTCCATCACGCCGTCGCGGACGGCTTCCATGGCGTACTGCTTCGCAAGGTCGGGCTTCACATAACAGATGCGCATGGCCAGACGCAGCTTCACCGAGTTGGCGAGCTTGAGCCATTTCGAATAATCGCCGTGGTAGAGGGCATCGACCTCTTCGAGCGGTTTGGCGTCGGGATTGTTCTCCACGACGTCCTTCAGCACCGCGATCGCGCTGTCGAGCGTCTCGAAGAAGTGCATATAGCACTCTTCCTGCGAATTGTAAGGGTTCTCCGTCTCGCCGAAATGCAGCACGGGCAGCGGGCCGTAGATATCGCTCACGCGATGAAGCGACATGACTTTCAGGATATTAGCCACAGCGAAGATGTCGTCGCTGAGCAAACCGTTGGCGTGGGCGTACTTCAGCTGCAGCCAAGCGGGCATGACATTGGTGAACGACTCGCTGAAAGGTACGTTGCACCAATCGCTGCCGTTCAGCGCATAAATCTGGGGGTTGGTGCCGCCGTCCCAGTTGTTCGTACCGGACATATAACCGGCGTATACGTCGCCGATCAGGTTATAAGCTTTTTGATAACGGTTGTTGGGATCGGTATCCGAGCCGCTGCACGAGTAGACGGCGTCCATCTGCATGGTGGTGATGAACATCTTCAGATCCACATCCTGCGCAGCATTGGGGTCGGTATTGAAGCGCTCGAAGTCCCCGGTGCAGGCGGTGAACGCCAGACAGGCGGCCGCCAGCGAAAGGAATCCTTGTTTGATATTGTTTCGTTTCATAGTCGGTTGAGCTTTAGAATTGGAGTTTTACACTGAATCCGAGGGTGCGGACGCTCGGCTGCATGAAGAAGTCGACACCCTGATAGTAGGTACTCGTCGAAGCGGTCACTTCGGGGTCGAACGGAGCCTTGTTGTAGAACATGAACAGGTTGCGGCCGACGAACGATACGCTCATATTGACCTTGTTGCGGAACCATTTGGAGGGCAGGTCGTAACCCAGCGTAAGCTCGCGCAGGCGGACATTGGTCATGCTGTAGACATAGTGCGAAAGCATCGCCATGCCGTCGCCGCTGTTGGCATAGAAGGTCTTGGCGTCGGGAACCTGCTGGTCGTCGGAAATCCATACGCCGCCGTTCTCGCGGGCGTCGGCCGAATCCTGCGAAACGCCGAAGCGGTCCATGAGGGCCTGCGTGGCCGATACGCCGCGGCCACCGATACGTGCGTCGATCAGCACGCCGAGCGAAACGCCCTTGTAGGAGAACTGGTTGTTCCAGCCCCAGCGGAAGCGGGCTTCGGTGTTGCCGGCGAAGATGTAGGCTTCGGGATCGGGATCGAGCAGCACGGTGTTGGAGTTGGGATCGACATAGATATGACCCTTGTCGTCGGTCAGCAGGCCTTTGACATAGAAGTCGCCGATCGAACCGCCCTCGACGAGCTTGACACGGTAACCGCCGTAGTCCTTATTGACCTCCTTGATATCGACCAGCGAGCCCGTATCCGGATCGCGGGTGCCTTCGGGAACCAGCTCCTTGATCTTGTTGCGGTTCATCGAGAAGTTGAGGGTCGTGGCCCACGAGAAATCGCGCCATGTGTTCTTGTATCCGGCCGAAGCCTCGATACCCCAGTTATTGACCTTGCCGGCGTTGATGTATTTCTGTTTGTAGCCGGAGCTGGGAGGTGCGTCGTAAAGGAAGAGCTGGTTGTAGGTGTTGGTATTGTAGTAGGTAGCCGTAGCCGAGATCTTGTTGCCCAAGAACTTGACGTCGAGACCGGCCTCGAACGACTTGGTACGCTCGGCTTCGAGGTGCTTGGCCGGAGCGATCGTCGCCGTGCTCACCACGCCGTTGGTCAGCGTGTAGTTGGGACCGGTGATGTAACGTTCGGGAGCGTTGCCCACCTCGGCATAGGATCCGCGCACCTTGAGGAACGAGATGCCCGCCTTCGAGAGGTCGGCCATCGACGAAATCACGGCCGAAAGGCCCACCGAAGGATAGAAGATGTTCTGTTTGGGCGTGAAGGCCAGCATCGAGGCCCAGTCGTTGCGGACCGAAACGTCAACGTAGAGCATACCCCGCCAGCCCAGCTGCATGGTCGCATACACGGCCTGAATCTGGTCGTGGTAGTTCTCCTGCGTCGGGAAACTCTGCGAGTTGTCGGAGATGATGTTGTTGTAGGTGAACTTGTTGGGAATGCCCGCCAGATAACCTTCGTAACCCGTCAGCTGGTTCTTGTCGTCCATGATGCTGGCGCCGAGGTTGAACTGCAGGGAGAAGGCATTGTCGAAGAAGCTCTTGTCGATGCTCAGCAGCACGTCGCCGTAGAGGTTGTTGTGCGTCATCGTGCGGTTCAGGTAGCTGCCGTACTTCGAAGCGAAGAGCGTGTTGGTCGAAGCGCTGAGTTTGCGGGTGTAGTTGATCGTCGCATTATCGGTACGGATACGGCCCGTCAGGCTCATCCAGTCGGTGATGTCGAGCTTCATCGTAGCGTTGAAGCTGTAGCGGTGCTGACGGTTTTCGTTCAGCTCGCGGTTGGTGATCCACCACGGGTTCTCGACGCCCTTGAGGAATTCGAGGTCCCAGAACTGCTCCATATAGCGCGAGTCGGAACCCGGACGCTCGTAAATCTCGTATTTGCGGATGTCGTTGCCGCGCGGGAAGAGGTAGATGCCCACCAGCGGGTTGCGGTACTGGCCCTGAATAGTCTGGTTGCGGGTGTACTGCTTCATGTAGGTCGCGCCCACGTCGAGCGTCAGGCGGTCCTTGATAAGCATCGTCGTATTGCGGATCGAGAAATTGTAGCGGTTGTAGACATTGTTGGGTACGATACCGCGCGAATTGACGGCGGAAGCCGACGCATAGGTCTGGTTGCGTTCGGTACCGGCGGAAAGGCCCACCGAGTTGGTCTCGTTGAATCCGGTCTGGAAGAAATCCGCGGGATCGTACGAAGTCGGCGTGGCGAGTTTGCTGCCCCAGCTCATCATCGGCTCGATTTCGCTCGTGCCGTAGGTGTTCTGGAATTTGGGCATCACGAAGGGATGGGAGAAGGTCGTCGAGTTCGAATAGTTGACCCGCACGCGGCCCTCCTTGCCCTTCTTGGTGGTGATGAGGATCACACCGTTGGCGCCCTGAGCACCGTAGAGGGCCGAAGCCGTGGCACCCGAAAGGATCGACATGGACTCGATGTCGTCGGGGTTGAAGTTGGCGATACCTTCGAAGTCGCCGCCGTCGGGCGTTTCATACGTGCCTGAGGTCTGGCTCGAACGCAGGCTCGGAAGCGGAATACCGTCGATCACGTAGAGGGCGTTGTTCTCGCCGTTGATCGACTTGACGCCTCGCATCACCACGCGGGTCGAACCGCCGGCGCCCGATGCACTGGCATTGATCTGAAGGCCGGCGACCTTACCCGAAAGGGAGTTCATGAAGTTGGCGTCCTTGACCGAGGTGACGATGTCGCCGGCTACCTCCTGCACGTTGTAGGTCAGCGATTTCTCGGCGCGCTTGATACCGAGGGCGGTCACCACGACGGCGTCGAGCACCTCGTTGTCTTCGAGCATTACCACCTGAAGGGGCGCGGAGCCCGTTACGGGAAGGGTTTGCTTGGCATAGCCGATCAGCGAAATTTCGAGCGTGTCGCCGACCTTGGCCTGCGGCAGCATGAAATTGCCGTCGAGATCGACGGCCACGCCGGTCGTCGTGCCCTGAATCAGCACCGTGGCGCCGATCAGCGGCATGCCCTGAGCGTCCTTAACGGTTCCGCTGACTCCGCCCTGAGCGTTGTGGGGGGGGGAATTTTTAGTTTTCTTCGAAAGGACGATGTGCTTGTCGCGAAGCGTGTAGGCGATGTCGGAACCTGCGAAAAGTTTGTCGAGCAGAGCCGTCAGCGGCTCGTCCTGCGCGGAAACGGTCACTTTGCGGTCGGTGTCGATGTCCGACGTGTTGTAGACGAACGAGCAGCCGGTCTGCTGCTGAACGGTTTGGAAAACGTTGACGATAGCGGCGTCCCGGACGTCGAGGCTGACGCGGGAAACGGACTGCTGCGTCTGTGCTGCGGCATGAGCGCCGAAGCATCCCAATACGAAAATCGGGATAAGAAACAGACAACGGAAACATGCGGAGACGGCATGCACTCCCCTGCCTGCTGCAAGGTAAGTTTTTTTCATGGATCTGAATTTAGGTTAGATTTTGAAAAGTAGATTGTCAAAAACCGCCGCTGCGTACAGCGGCCTGCGAAAACTGACGTATTATTCTCCCATAGGCGGTTCGGTGGTTTTCAGGTTGGTATTAGGTTATCGTTTAGGATTCGGGTAGATTTCGATGTCGTTGCCGACGACCTTGTAGGTGAACTTATAGGTGAGCTGCAGCACCGACATGATGTGGTAGATGCCGTCCTCGACGCGGAAGTCGCCGGAGAAGCGTTCGCTGCGCAGGGCTTCGTCCATAAAGCGGATATCGACGTTGTAGTAGCGTTTGAGTTCGGCGACGATCTCCCCGAAGGTGTCGTGCTCGAAGCAGAAGCGGCCGTCGATCCAGTTGATCGACCGGTCGGCCGAAGGTTCGTCGGTCAGGCGCATGGCGCCGGTCCGGGTATCGAACACCAACTGCTGCGAGGGGCGCAGGCGCACGGCGGCCTTCTCGTCGCCCGAAGCGTAGGCCTTGACCGCTCCTTCGAGCAGGACGGTGGTGATGCGGTGGTCGCTGTCGTCGTTGCGGATGTTGAAGCGGGTGCCGAGCACCTTGATGTCGAGTCCGTTGGTCGAGACGACAAAGGGCGCCTGAGCGTCGTGCTGCACCTCGAAATAGGCTTCGCCGTCCATCTTCACGCGGCGTTCGCGCGAAAAGAACGGAGCGACGTACTCGACGCTGCTGGCGGAGTTGAGCCAGACCTTGGTGCCGTCGGGCAGCACCACCTGCGAACGTTCGCCCAGATGGGTGATGACGGTCAGGGGCTGCGCAAGGCGTTTGGAAAGCGACACGGTGGTAACGCCCCCGGCCAGCAGAATCACCGCCACGGCGGCAGCGGCGGCGGCGCGGACCGCGATGCGCCGCAAGGAGATACGGCGTCCGGCGTGCATGCGGCGCTTGAACTGACGGAGCGAACGCTCGACGTCGATACCGGCCGTATCGTTGATACGGTCGTTGACATATAATATGTAATAAACCTCCCCAAGCAGTTTGCGGTTGGCGGCCGACGCGTCGTACCACGCTTCGACGGCCGCGGCCTCCGCAGCATTCAGTTCGCCTCTCAGGTAGGCTGCCAATACTTCTTCGCTGATCTGTAAATTCGTCATCTGTTCGCTAATCTATATAGTAATACAATCCGTCGGCAGAGGATGCTAAACGGAATTCAAAAAAAATAGGGAATTTTCGGTATTTTTTCAGTGCAGGTCCGGCCACAACAGCAAAACGACGAGCGGCCAGTACTCTTTCAGCTCTTCGCGCAGCAGGCGCACGGTCTGCCCGATCCGGTAATTGACCGTCTGCGGCGACACGCCGAGCGCGGCGGCGATCTCCTTGTGGGTCCTGCCTTCGAGCCGGTGCATGCGGAAAGTCTGCTGGAATTCGGGCGGCATCTTGCGCAGCGCGGCCGTGAGACGCTCCACCAGTTCGCCTTCGAGGTAAAAATCGGGATCGTCGAACTCCTCTTCGTAGTATTCGGCGAGCTGGCGGATCACGCGGTTTTTGATCGTATCGCGCGACATATGGTTGATCGCCTTGTTCTTGACGATGGTGAACAACAGCGACTTGAGGGGCATTTCGGGCAGCAGCGACGTGCGGTTTTCCCAGACCCACATCAGCGTATCCTGCACCAGCTCCTCGGCGCGGGCCGGGGTGACGAAACGGGTGGCGTAGGTACAGAGGGGTTTATAATAACGGCGGAAGAGCGCGTCGAAACATTTTTCGTCTCCGGCGCGGAGCAAACCCACAACCGTACGGTTGTCTTGCATGTTGATTGTTTGCGCGTTATCTGTCATAGGCCGGGTTATTCGCACGATTCGGCTGCCGCCGGAGACGGAATCAGCCTTTAGCAAAAGTACTATTTAATCCGATATTTCCAAAAAACTTCGCATGCACCGCATCGTTACGGCCCGTACGGAGGAGGGAAACGCATTTTCCGAATATCGCGCCCCCCCCCGAAGCGGGAATACCGCCGAATTTTATTACCTTTGCGGTGCAGGTCCGCTCTGTCGCTGCCGGCCGTGGCCGGGAGAGGAAAGTCCGGGCAACGCAGAGCGCCGCGCAAGCTAATGACTTGATATCCGTGAGGGTATAGGAGCGTAACAGAAAAGAACCGCCCACAAGGGATTTCCCGGCGGGTAAGGGTGAAAAGGCGGGGTAAGAGCCCACCGCGGGGGCAGCGATGTCGCCCGGCAGTACGTCTCGCGGGTTGCAAGACCGTGTATACCGGCAATTAAGGGTTGCTCGCCCGATGCCGGGGGGTAGGTTGCTTGAGACGGCAGGAGACTGCCGCCCTAGATAAATGACAGAGGTCCGGGGTTCGCCCCGGAAACAGAACCCGGCTTACAGGACCTGCACGTACGGAACGTTCTCTTTTCGAGAACGTTCCTTCTTTTTCAGGCGCAGCCTTATCCGCATCCGCGGGTTTTGCCGCCCTGCCGCCTCGCGTTTCGATTCCCCGAACGCGGGGCGTACCGATTGCTCTGCGGCGGCTGTTCAGGCCGCCGGTTTTCCCCGCCCTTCGGTCCGCCGCCGCTGTGGTGGCATTTTTTTTGACGCACTGCCGCGCAATGGCGAATCTGCGCGAACACATACGGCAAAGCAGCGGCTACAAATGGTGGATTCTGGGCATGATCATGCTCGGAACGTTCATGGCCGTGCTGGACGTAACGGTGGTGAACGTCGGACTGCCGGCGATCATGTCGGCCTTCGGCATCGGCATCTCGTCGGCCGAATGGGTCATCACGGCCTACATGATTACGATGACGATCATGCTTCCTTCGGCAGGGTGGTTTGCGGACCGGTTCGGCAACAAACGCGTCTATATCCTCGGACTGGTGCTGTTCACGCTCGGCTCGTGGCTCTGCGGCAAGGCTTCGAGCGACCCGTTCCTGATCGGGGCGCGGGCCTTGCAGGGCGTAGGAAGCGGCATCATACAAGCGCTGGGACTGGCGATCGTGACGCGCGAGTTCAAGCCCGCGGAGCGCGGTCTGGCGCTGGGTCTGTGGTCGATGGCCGCGGCGGCTTCGATCTCGTTCGGGCCGCTGCTGGGCGGCTATCTGGTCGATGCGTACAGCTGGCACAAGATATTCGACGTGAACGTGCCGGTCGGAGTGCTGGCCGTCCTGCTCGCGGCATTCGTCCAGAAGGAGTGGAAGAACCAGACGCGCAGCCCGTTCGACTGGCAGGGGTTCGCGGCCATCGTGCTCTTCATGCCGCTGGCGATCTATGCGCTGGCGCGGGGCAATTCGCCGTCGAATCCCGGCGGGTGGAGCGCGCCCGAAGTGATCGGCTGTTTCATCGTCGCGGGGGCGGCGCTGGCGTGGTTCATCGTCGCGGAGCTGCGCAATCCCGCGCCGCTGCTGCAGATCCGGCTGCTCGCGGAACGCAACTTCGGAATTTCGATGGCCGTGCTGACGCTCTTCGCCATAGGCATGCTCGGCGGCACCTATCTGCTGCCGCTCTACATGCAGCGGGGACTGGGATACACGGCGCTGGCGGCGGGAAGCATGTTCCTGCCCGTAGGTGTGATTCAGGGCGTGCTCTCGGCCGTTTCGGGTTATCTGACCCGCTACGTCAGGCCGCTGCTGCTGAGCGCGGCGGGCATTCTGATCATGGCGCTGAGTTTCTGGCTCGCCAGCCGTTTCACGCTCCACACCACGCACGGACATATTCTCTTCATACTCTATCTGCGCGGCTTCGGCATGGGACTTACGTTCGCGCCGCTCAACCTCTTCTCGCTCAAGAACCTCACCCAGCAGGACATGGCCGCGGCGGCCGGCATTTCGAACAGCATCAAACAGCTGGCCGGAAGCATCGGAATCGCCCTCCTGACGGTGATCTTCTCGGCGCGAACCTCCTACCACGCCGCACACGAGACCGTCTCCGCGGCGCAGACCTACGTCGAAGGGGTCACGGACGCCCTGCGCGTGGTGGCGGTCATCACGCTGGCGGCGTTGCTTCCGCTGCTGGGGGTCTTCCGGAAAAAACGGCCGGGAAAGAGCGGAGTGAAAGGTGCGGCAACCCCTTCGCCGGGAGAGGCCGTCTCCGGCAAAACCGACAAGACAACCATTTACCGGACAAAACCCGAATAGGGCGGCGTCCGCCGGACACAAATAAAACGCCTGCACCCGGAGAAGGATGCAGGCGTATTCGTATGCCGGGCAGGGTTATTCCAGCCCCATGCGTTTGCGGGCGAAGGGCATGACCCACGCCGGAGCCTGCTGTTTAGACAGCAGGTCGCGCATGTATTCCATGTACGGCTCCACGTGGCGGAAGTAGATTTTCAAACCTTCGCAGAGCGAGTTTTTCGGGCTTCCGTCGGCACCGCGGTCGAAGCGGTGCTTGGGGCACTCGCCACGGCAGGCGAAGTAGAATTTGCAGCGCAGACATTCCGTGGGCAGCGTGTTGCGCTTGTTCAGGCCGAATTCGCGGCGTTTGGCCGTGCGGTAGATTTCGTCGAGCGGCGTCTGGGCGATGTTGCCCAGTTTGTATTCGGGGTAGACGAAGTGGTCGCAGGAGTAGACGTCGCCGTTGTGCTCGACGACCAGCGCGTCGCCGCACGTCTCGCCCATCGAGCAGACGCCCGGCTGCACGCCGCACCACTGGGCCAGCGAGGCGTCGAACATCTGGACGTAATAGCGGCCCACGTCGCCCACGACCCACTGGTCGAAAACGTCGCACAGAAAACGCCCGTAGCCTTCGGCCGTGACGGACCACTCGGCCACCCGCGCGCCTTCGCGGTCGGGGGAGACGATCAGCGGACGGTGGAAGCCCGGCTTGTCGACGACATGCTCCACGGCGGGCAGGAACTGCATGTATTTGCTGTGGACCGTGTCGCGGAAAAAGCGGTAGATCTCCGCGCCGCGGCCTTCGCAGCGGCGGTTCACGACGCTCAGCGTATTGAATTCCACGCCGCTGCGTTCGAACATCCGCACGGTCTCCATGACGCGCGCGAAGGTCGGCTTGCCGCCTTTGGTAAGGCGGAAAGCGTCGTGAATGTCTTCGGGACCGTCGAGCGAGACGCCCACCAGAAAATTGTTCGACGCGAACAGATCGCACCACGCCTCGTCGACCAGCGTGCCGTTGGTCTGAAGGGTGTTCTCGATGCGTTTGCCGTCGGCGTATTTCCGCTGGAACTCCATGGCCCGGCGGTAGAAATCGACGCCCAGCAGCAGCGGTTCGCCCCCGTGCCAGCAGAACTGGACCGTATCGACTTCGTTGGCGCAGATATATTGTTTGACGTAAAGTTCCAGCAGTTCGTCGCTCATCACGGCCTGCCGGCCGCCGTACTGCACCGCCTTGTCGAGGTAATAGCAGTAGTGGCAATCGAGGTTGCAGGCCGAGCCGGCCGGCTTGAGCATCGTCGAGAAGGCAACGGGGCCGGCCTGTTTCTCGGCGTCGCGGAAAGTGAAGATGTC
>CDYG01006609.1_pt1 | contig 18946 bp, 10 predicted proteins | sample 554931 | NCBI WGS metagenome assembly CDYG01 (sample SAMEA3182055, study PRJEB8094) | gut metagenome | biome: human; feature: gut; material: Stool; isolation source: human stools | place: Canada | collected 2012-11-13
CATTCTTTTTTTGAATTTTAATATTGATAAAATATCTTTTTCCGAATAATATTTCTATCTTTGTGCCATTGGTTTGACTACAAAAGTATTAAAATATATATCCCTCAATGATTGTGGAGGACATTACGATGCGATATCGGGGTGTCCTCGTTTTTTTTGTCCCTTCCTCTCTTTAGAAGGGGTAGCCGATAGCGAAGTGAAGGCCAAGGCCGTCTTTGAACTTCGGTATATTGTAGTAGCCGCTTTTTCCTGTGTCGTATGGTGCGTGCAGGGCAATTCCCAAATCGAGTCGGATAACCAGAAACGTCAGGTCATAACGTAATCCCACGCCGGTGCCGAGTGCCACGCTTTTTGCAAAGTTTCGCATGGTGAGTTCTCCGCCGGGACGCGCTTCGTCTTTTTTCATCAGCCATACATTGCCTGCGTCAAGGAAGGTGGCGCCATATAGGTCGCCCAATATCGGAAAACGGTATTCTATGTTGGCTTCCAGTTTTACGTCGCCTGTTTCATCGATATATCCATAACGGTTGTCTGCATTGGGATGGAAGGTACCCGGACCAATGGAGCGAACCGTAAATGCGCGTATACTGTTGGCACCTCCGATATAGAACTGCTCGCTATAAGGGGCAACAGCCTGATTGCCATATGCATAGAGTACTCCTCCCATCAGGCGGGTAGCTATATGTTGTTTTTCTCCTACTTTGAACAGGCAGCGTATTTCCGAGGTCATTTTCAGGAACTGTGCGAAGGGGCTTCCCAATAATTCTTTTCCTTTTTCTTTCATCCCTTTACCGAAGGCAGCATAAACGAGTGAAGTTACATTACCGGCAGAGGTGAAAGAGGTTTCCCACCATAGGTTATGTCGTTTTTTCAGAGGAGCGTTATCGTATGTAAAGGTGTAGCTCATGGCAGGGATAAATTGATTTCCCAAACTGAGAGCCAATGACTTGTTTACATTGATAATGGAGTCAAATTCGCTGGTGGTATGTTGCAGAGTGTTGAATGCAAGCCTGAAAGGGGTCACGGTGTGTTTCCAGGTGCGCGATGGCTGGAAATCATAGCTGACGGTTCCACCGAATGACAGCATCTTGAAGAAACGGGCACGGTTCAGTTGGTCTACATAGAGCTTGAAAGATGTATGTGAAGGAAACAGGAAGCGGTTTGATTTGTTCTTCATCCACGGTAGTAACAGACGAGGATAATCCAAGGAGAAGGATGCTCCCAGTTCGTATGAATTCATTTTCGATTTGTCTCCTGCCACACTGTTGGATGCGGTTTGCCATTCATAAGATCCTTTCAATTGGAAAGAAAGCTTGGCGGCTGTACGCATAAAGTTGCGTCGTGACAAACTGAAAATGGCTCCCGGTCCTGTCTGGTCGGTGCTCTTGGTTGTGACATTGAATTCCAGCTCTCCGTCGTAGGGAAGGTCGAACATGGCATTTACCTTGACGTTCAGGGTGTCACAGTCGGGACGGGTGTTTTTGGGGGTGTAACGGAACTCTGTATATTTGAAGATTCCCAGGCGCGCCAATGCTTCTTGAGTATAGGTCTGACGTATTTGGGAATACAGTTGTCCTTCTTTATACAGAAAACGTTTACGCAAGACCAATTCGCGGATACCGGGTTTCTTTCCGTGATAATGAATGGTCATATCTGCAAAGGTCAATGAGTCTGTCGGCTGTTCTCCCTTATATCCTGTAAGGTAAACAGAGGTTTTTCCTATATAATAAGGACGGCGTGCTTCTGTCGGCACTCCTTTTTGCGGTACTACCTGCAAACTTACAAAACCGGGATTGCGCAGTGTGTCTGCACGGAAGGTGGTAAATTCGGGGCGGAAATAGTAGTATCCGTTATTCCTGAAAAGAGTACTTAGCCGCTGGCGTTCTTCTTCTAATTTCAACACGCTGAAATTATCTCCTTTGCGTAATATGCGTTGGTTGTAGGTGGCACGGATCAAGCTGTCGGCTCGTGCCGGATATTTGAGGTAGGCAATAGAGTCCAGATAATAAGGATTGGCCATATTGATTTCGTAATTGAGCTTTGCTTTTCGGGGATTCTTCAGGGTGTCGACCGAATAGGATACTGAACCATTGAAGAAACCATAATCGCGCAGCAGGTTGGTTGCTACTTTTACTCGGGTTTCAGGGTTAACAGTGGAAACATAAACCGGAGTAGAGCCCAATTTGTTAAATATCCAGTGTCCCACTCCTTTCTTTTCCTGGTATTTCACAAAGTCATTATATATCCATAAACCGAATGGAATGGGAAAACGCAGGGAGTTACTTCCCAAAATGGCATTATTGGGAGGGTAGGACAGAGCTGCCTCTACTTCTTCCAGAGTTTGTACTCCGGCGGGAGTTTTGTCTTCATTGATGACATTTATGTTCTTTACACCTACGTAAAGGGTTTCGCCTTCGGGCAGATTCTTCGTGGTGGAACAACCGGCCAGTAGGCATAGAAAAGCTGTCAGTAACAGCAGGTCAGTGTGAATTCTTCTCTTTTTTATCCTTGTCATTTTTGTTAATCTTTCTTTTTCCTGAATATAAATAACTCACCCAGGTGACTCATTTTCTTTCGCAGAACGATACCGACTCCTGTTTCGATGATTTCACCTTCGAGCACGCTTTCGTAGTTTTTGTCATGGAATACTTTGACATATCGGGTGCCGCTATTGTCCAGACGATATTCGATGGAAACATTATCAATAAATGTTTCATCTTGCTGGGCTGTATTACCGGTAGACACTTTTCCACCGATGACGATACGGAAACGGTTGTTCCAGAAACGTTTGGCAAACTGGAAGTTGTAATCCGTCCGCTTTCCGCCGTCTTCGGCATTGTCAACGGTTTCCATTCCCAAACTGATATCAAGGGCCTTGCCTGCAATATTCGAGATTTCACTTTGCAGGAAGGAGTTGAGGGCATTGTTCATATTGAATCCTCCGGTAGAGTTGCCTTCTGCCATATACATGCCGGTGACGAGCATGGTAACAGCCAGTTTGCCCCGTTCTTCAGGGGTCATGGCAGTCAGTTGGTCTTGTACTGATGCATCTTCGGGAGCTGAAAGGGTGAAGGCCAGTCCCAGATTTTCCAATCGTTGGCTCAGGGCGATGCCTACATCGAAGCTGACCATACGAGGACTTTGTCCGTCCTCGCCGACAGTAGCGCGAACTCGCTCTGTGGCAGTAATATTGAGCTGGGGATTCATCACATTGCCTGTCCATTCTACATAGCTGCCGTTTTGGATGTTGAATGTCTTGAGTGGAATGACCGGAATTTCATATTTCATTTCACCGCTGATGAGCGAGTAGCGTCCGTTCAACAGCATTTCACCTTGCGGGGTGTATTGGAAAGAAAGGTCTCCGCCTCCTTCGAGCAACATATAATTGGAGCCGTCCGGTGTGATATCGACGTGTGCTTGGACGGCTTGGTCAATATGCATCGTCATGGCGATATCCATGCCATTGATGGACACCGGCTGGATGGTTTCGTTCGCTACTTCCGTAGTGTCATTAAAGTTGACGAAAGTTACCATGTCTCCCAAGCGGTCGTTCACGGTCAGAGGAGAATCTTTCATCACATACGTGAAATCTGTCTTTCCCAATATATTCATGTTGCCTCGCATCATGAGGGCGTCTATGGGACCACGGAGAGTAGCGTCGAAGTCTACATACATTTTGCCATATACCATAGCCCGTTTGGTGCGGGGGGCATTCAGTAATTCGTAGTTGCGGGCTTTCATTTTTAAATCGGTAGTCATACGCTCCAGATTGGAAAAATCTACGTTACCGTTGATGGTGAAAGGAGTTTTTCCTTTGGTGAAGATATCAAAGTCTTTAAACGTCATTTTACTGTTGACCATCTGCACCGGTTCGTTATCGAAGCGGAAGAGCGCAGATAGTTCGGGCATGAATATTGATACGGAATCGAGTGACAATTCGCCATTGAGCAGAGGCTTGGAAGGATCGCCTTTCATGGCAAGTGTTCCATCAATGTCACCGCCCAATTCTATCATGTTATCGGGTATGAATGGATTGATGACATTCAATGGGAAGTGTTCGAATGCAACATCTGCACTCAGGTTGCCTTTGCCGTCGGTTGTGGGCAGATAGATACCGCCGAGGTGAGCTATCTCTTTGTTGTTGTGACGAATATATCCGTCTACGTGGTGGTCTTTTTCATCACCGGGCAGGTATACACCGCTAAACTCCCAATTGCCGAGAGGGGTGCCTTCATATTTGAATTCATCGACTTTCAAGTCACTGCTTACCATCATGTAAGGACCGGATTCGATATAGTGCGCTTCTGCTCCAATCCATCCTTCCATATCAGGCATATACGGCAGAATACGACGGAATTCTTTCAGGTTGATTCGGGAGAGCTCAACTGTCATGTCCTGACTGGCAATGCTGTCTTCCCGATTGGTATAGAAGCTGAGACCCGTACCTTCATCATCGTGCAGATGGAGATTGGCATGGATGCGTCCGCGGTCTGTCAGGAAAATGTAATTGTTTTTGTTTACTGTAAAAGGACGATAAACTAATGTTGGATGTTCGGGGAAGAGACGCATGCGGATACCCCGTCGACGTAAATCGGCCTGAACTCCCATATAAATGCCTTGTTCCTTACGGGCATTCAGATATTGGATGATTAATTGTGCCTGATTGGTACCTATATTTCCTTCCAGACTGACATCGTAAGCTTCCTGGTCAGGCTTCGGTCCGTTGACAACTCCGCTTAGGAATTTGATGCCTTCCATGTCTTGTTGAATATCAAGATAGAGTGTATCCAATACAATACTGTCTGTACTCAGGCTATAAAGGAATGCTTCTCCGTTCAGACCTTCTGTCGGAGAGGAATCAATATCCATAAAAAGTTTCCGGTAAGAGATGCCCATCATGGACAGGTAATTGCAAACCGGATTGTCTTGTCCCGAAGTGACGCGGAAACACAGACCGGGTAAATATTGTTTCATTTCTTCCTGGTCAATATGTTTATGCTCCCATTGTTCGGAAAGTTTTTTCATCAGTGTTTCTGCCTGACGGGATAAGTGTGTGATGTGTCCGTCTCCTTCTAAAGAAAGGTCGAAATCACCGGCACGCAAATACATCCGGGTAGAATCACCGGCTGTGGTAAATCCCAATAAAAGGTCCTTGGGATGCGAAGTACGCTTAGGTGTGGTGATGGTGATATTGGCCATGGATGCATCCACAGAATATTTGTTTGCCATGTCTGTTGTGAGGTGGACTGTGATGTTTTGCGAGGTCTGCATACGCTCATTTATCAAGTGCAACGCCTGCCAGTCCATGCGGTCGATATCCAGTTTCAGTGTGGCTGCTGCATTATGCGGTTTCAGGCTTCCATCGAGATGCGCCCGTATATCCATTACTTTATTATTGATTAATAAAGCTGTATTGATGATATGTTTTTCGAGTCCGGCCGAGAGTTGGATGCCCGACAGGATATAATTGCCGTAATGGAAACGGTCAATACTGCCCGAGGCATTGAAGGTGGTTCGGGGGGACATGAAGTCCAGTCCTTCTCCTTTGACCCCCAAACGTGCAGATACTGCAAAGAGTGAGTCTTGCGGTAAGAATCGGTGCAGGTTCAGATTGTTGATGGCAACATCGGCTTCATAAGCTTCGCGTGAAAGGTCGTACTTGGCATAGATCCGGGCGGCATGTTCCATTTTGAAATCATCTGCAATAGAGATACTGTCATTATAGACGGTAATGGGGATGGTGTCAATCACTGCCAATATACGAGCGTCCGGTTCTTTTAATAAAAGATCTGTACCCATTTTGGAACCCGACATGGTGAATTTACCTTCCAGACGCGTACCGTCAGGGATGGCAACTCCTTCGGCAAGAACGCTCAGGAAATCCATATTCTCCACTTCCGTTTCAAGTGTTATGTCTCCTCCGCGTTTCAGAGTATCGGTCAGATGGGTTAATTCACCTTTGGCAAAAAGCTCCAATGCACCGGGAAGTTCGGCACTCAGGGCAGTCAATTTGAGTTGGTTGAGATCACCATCCACTCCTGTACGGATGCGTAAGGGCTCGGCCGGATATTTCTGTACGAAATGTTCATTCATGTTGCCTATCAAGCGTACAATGTCTTGTTTGCCTATATCAGCCATTAATCGGGCAGACAACCGTCCTTCACTTTTCATTTCGAGTGCATCCCAGTCGATGGATGCATTTAATTCGAAGTCCGAATCGGAAGTGGCGAGACGCAAAGAAGGGATGCGGAGCGATTGCTTGTTGGAGAGCAGTCGTCCTTGGGTGGATTGAATCTCCAATCCCGAGCGTTCCTTTAAGACAAAGCGGTTAATGATGGCTTTCATGTCACGACCTTCATAATGAAGAGAATCGAGTTGCACACCGATGCCGGTCAGTGCGATATGGGAAGGATCCAATCCTCTCAGAGCAATGCTGTCTGATAGAAGAGGAGACGGTGCTCCCGAGTCATAGTTTACTTGTCCGTTCTCTATTTTAAAACTTTGAAGGGAATAGGCGGATTTATGCAGGTCTATCAATCCGTTGCGTAAAGATGCTTTTGCCAGCGATGTGCTGAGCGCGAGACTGTCAAGCGGCATCTGTAAAGCGAAAGATACATTTTGCAAATCAATGTTCTGCAGGATTATTTTCCAATAGGTAGTGTCGGTCTTAGCAGTATCGGCAGCTGTGGTATCATTCAGGCAAAGAGACAAGTCGGTGTCTTTAAGCAGTACTTTGTTCACTATGGCTGTTTCGGGGTCTAGTGCCACACCGTGGCTGGATATGAACAATTCACCGAGGGTTCCTTGTAGCTGCATTCCGTTGATAAGGTCATTGGAATTGACTGTGGCTCCTTTTAAAGAGATACCGTCTACTTCCACTTGTTTTTTTAACAATGGCAACAACTGTACATTTACCTGAAGGCGTTTTACGCTGAGCAATGTATCGTTGTGTTGGGAAGAAGCTTCCACGTCATTTACTACCAAATTGAGCGGAAAGGATAAGGATATTCTTCCCACTTTTATATTCATTCCGGTTGATTCAGAGGCATACGAAGCCGCTTTGTCCACCAAAAAGTTTTGTATGGGGGGCAAATAAATCAGTATACATAAGAGAATGAACAATATGAAAGGAGAAGCTACCGTCCATATGGTCCAGCGGATATATTTCTTTTTCATCGTGTGTTTTGTACAAACGTTTCTGCAAACTTAAACAATTTTATCGGCATATTAGTTGAATGTATCTGCCTTTTATCTTTTCTTCTTGATAATTTTATCTTTTCCTCCTTCTGCTATTGCACTTTATATTCACTTGGTGACATTCCGGTGTGATGCTTAAAATATTTTCCGAAAAAGGAAGGATTTGGGAAATTCATGTAATAGGCTACTTCCTGAATAGACATGACCGAATATTTAAGTAATGCTTTTGCCTCCAGAATTACATATTCGTCAATCCACTCACCGGCTGTTTTCCCACTTACTTTTTTCACCACGGTAGAGAAGTGCTTCGGACTTAAAAACAACTGTTCGGCATAGAAATCCACCCGTCTTTCTTTGCGATGATGTTCGGTTAGCAAATTAATGAATTGGTTGAATAGTATTTCTTCTCGTTTCATGGATTTAGGGTTGACAGATAAGAATTCCGGTTGTCTGCGATGCAGGATGGAACCTAATTTATAAAGATAGGCACCCATCAGCCGCCGTACAATCTCTGTACGGAAATTATCATTCCGGTCAATAGTCTCTTCTATTAATGTATAGAAAGCCTCCAACTCTTTTACCTCCTCATCCGTCAGGCTGAAAATAGGTTGTTCTTTTAATGAAATAAAGAAAGGCATGAAACTATTCAGGTTGATATACATCTCTTTTAGAAAATCGGATGAGATGAGGAACATTTGGGTTTGATGCATGCCCGGTTTGGGAATTGATTGAAGGATGTCGCCGGGAGCGCAAAGAATTAAATCGTTTTTAGTCGTGTTGTATTCACGCAGGTTGATGTTTATAGTTGCACTTCCTTGTTTTCGCACTGCGATGATAATACCGTCGAGACGAAGAGGATATTTGAATATAGAATTGACATCCGGAATATAATATTCTGTACTGTCCATTATAAAATCATTTCCTATGCCCTTCATTGCAGGGTTCAATTTGCGGATGAGGGCAATGGATATATTTCCAATTTCTTGTTCCATATCTCTTATTTTTGTTTCAAAAATATAAATCAATAATCACATGGCAATTCTTTTTGTCTCCTTTATATATTTTTTAATTGAATTTGGCGGAACGTCTGCCAATTGACTGTCAATAACCCGCTAATATTCTTAATTCTTTCTAAAACGGGAAGGGTGGCAAACTATTTGTGTATAATAACCTGTATATTTAACAACGAAATTATAAAGAACAAAACTATGTCAATGTATTGGATATTATTTATTGGAATTGCGATTATTAGTTATATCGTACAAGCTAGTTTACAGAGTAAGTTTAAGAAATACTCTAAAATGCCACTATCAAACGGCATGACCGGAAAAGAAGTAGCAGAGAAGATGTTGCATGACAACGGTATTTATGATGTCAGAGTGACAAGTACCCCGGGAATGTTGACCGACCATTATAATCCGGCTAACAAAACAGTGAATTTAAGTGAAGGTGTATATGGAAGCAATAGTGTGGCTGCTGCTGCCGTAGCTGCCCACGAGTGTGGACATGCTGTGCAGCATGCGCGTGCATACGCTCCGTTGAAAATGCGTTCTGCACTTGTTCCGGTGGTTCAGTTCTCATCTTCTATCATGACTTGGGTGTTGTTGGGAGGAATTCTGATGGTAAATACTTTTCCGCAGTTATTGTTGGCCGGTATCTGTTTGTTTGCCATGACTACCCTCTTCAGTTTTATTACATTACCGGTAGAAATAAATGCGAGCCATCGTGCACTGGTATGGTTGAGTAAAGCGGGTATTACTAATTCCTATAATCATCAGGCAGCGGAAGACGCATTACGTTCGGCTGCTTATACATATGTAGTCGCTGCACTCAGCTCATTGGCTACATTGGTTTATTATATTATGATTTATATGGGACGTCGGGAGTAAATATTTATCCGATTGTATTGAATAATGGGAGTATGTCAAAACTAAATCGGCCTATCCCATCGTTAGCTGTAGGGGCAGGGTTCGCCTGCCCGAAGACACAAAACAAACTGTTTTCGGGCGAGCGAACCTCGCCCCTACGAACTAAATGATAGCATTATCCACGTTTTGACAGCCCCATTTTCTTTAGATTCTTATATCTGTCCTCCCATATCCTTGAGTTTTTAGTAAAAGCTACAATTCTTTGGAATACACTTTATTTCTTTATTAGATATTAGAGGATTAAACAGGCTCGTTTTCGGAAGAATGGCATTAAGATCAATAGAGGCTAACCATAATCAGAGTTTTCTCCCTTTTTATTCGTTTATTACAGAGATTTTTTCGTAATTTTGTGCTTCAAAATCAAATCAGAGAATCATTATGGCAGCAAAACCGGGTATTCCAAAAGGAACCAGAGATTTTTCGCCCGTAGAAATGGCGAAACGTAATTATATATTTAATACGATCCGTGAAGTGTTCCATCTTTTCGGCTATCAGCAGATTGAAACTCCTTCTATGGAGAATCTGTCTACTTTGATGGGAAAATATGGAGATGAAGGGGATAAACTATTGTTTAAGATACAGAACTCAGGCGATTACTTTTCGGGAATTACTGATGAGGAGTTGTTGAGCCGCAATGCTGTGAAATTGGCCGGTAAATTTTGTGAGAAAGGACTGCGCTATGATCTCACTGTACCGTTTGCCCGCTATGTGGTGATGCATCGTGATGAGATAAGTTTTCCTTTCAAACGTTATCAAATTCAACCGGTATGGCGTGCAGACCGTCCTCAAAAGGGACGTTATCGTGAGTTCTATCAGTGTGATGCCGATGTGGTGGGTAGCAATTCGTTGCTGAATGAAGTAGAACTTGTACAAATGATTGATCGTGTGTTCAACAAGTTTGGCGTGCGTATTTCCGTTAAGATTAATAATCGTAAGATATTAACGGGTATTGCCGAAATAATCGGTGAGGCTGATAAGATAGTAGATATTACCGTTGCTATCGATAAGCTGGATAAGATAGGTTTGGATAATGTGAATGCAGAGTTGGCTTCGAAAGGTATCCCACAGGAAGCGATTGATAAACTTCAGCCTATTATCTTATTGAGCGGTTCAAATGAGGAAAAACTGGAAACACTGAAAACGGTTCTGGCTACCAGCGAGACCGGTATGAAAGGGGTGGAAGAAAGTGAGTTTATCCTGAAGACTGTTGCTTCTCTTGGAGTGAAGAGTGAAGTAGAACTGGACTTGACGTTGGCTCGCGGATTAAATTACTATACCGGTGCTATCTTCGAGGTGAAGGCACTGGATGTACAAATTGGCAGCATCAGCGGTGGAGGACGTTATGACAACTTGACAGGCGTGTTTGGAATGGATGGAATGTCAGGAGTCGGTATTTCATTCGGAGCAGACCGTATTTTTGATGTACTGAATCAATTGGATTTGTATCCGAAAGAGGCTGTGAATGGTACGGAACTGTTGTTTGTGAACTTCGGAGAGAAGGAAACTGCCTACTGTTTGCCTGTTTTGGCCAAAATGCGTGATGCAGGTGTACGTGCCGAGATTTATCCTGATTCAGCCAAGATGAAGAAGCAGATGGGGTATGCAAATGACAAACAGATCCCTTTTGTTGCTATTGTTGGTGAAAATGAGATGGCTGAAGGTAAACTAACCCTGAAGAATATGACTACAGGAGAACAGTCATTGCTGACTTTCGATGAGTTATTGAAAACAGTAAGAGGATAATAAGAGGAATTCTATATTTTGTTTGTCACCGTAGCAGCTTTATCATGGGCTGCTACGGTGATGTTTTTTATAGATGGCGTTCGGGATATAAATCGTTCCACCATTCAGGGCTGTCTTGCAGCCAACGTGCAAACCATGCCATGATGGAGTTGTGCCATAATATTCGTTTCGGATAATCGGCAATGAAGTGGTTCTCACCATCTACGGTTACAAATTCGACAGTCTTGCCCAAAATCTTCAGTGCATTGAACAGTTGGATGCTTTCTCCGATAGGTACATTGGTATCTGCCGTTCCGTGCAACAATAACAAGGGAGTATTGATTTTGTCGGCATTGAATAGTGAACCTTGCTTGGTAAACAGTTCCGGGTTTTTCCAAGGATAACTGTCGGCAGCTGCTATTGCATTATATGAATACCCCCAATAGCCTTCTCCCCAATAGCTTGTCACATTGCTGATGCCGGCATGCGAAACCGCGGCTGCGAAGATGTCGGTTTGTGTTTGCAGGTATTGGGTCATGAATCCTCCGTAGGATGCACCCAGACAGCCTATTTTTTTATCATTGACAAATGGATGTTCTTTGCAGAATTGCTTGGTGCCTTCGATGATATCGTCGGCTGTGCGTTTACCCCATGCGTTAACGTGGCGTGCCGAGAACTCTTGTCCATAACCGATAGTTCCGCTCGGATTGATGACATATACTACATAGTCTCGTGAAGCAAACAGTTGTGCACAATAGGGATTGCTGATGCCACGTTCGGTAGGAGTTGTTCCACCATAATAATATACGATAAGCGGATATTTCTTATTGGGGTCGAAATTAGGAGGCAGACACATCATACCCTGAATGGTAGTTCCGTCCGAGGCAGTGAAGTTCCAAGGTTCTGTTTTGCCCAATTCAATCTCGTCCAATATCGGTTTCATGGGGTCGGCAAGCAGACGTGAAGTCTTCTTTTTCATATCGTAAAGATAAGCGACTCCTGCATTGTGATTGCTCTGTCCGATATAGGCAGCGATTGAAGGGTTGTTTTCTGAAAGTGCAAAGGCGCTGGTGACATCTGTTTTCAGATTTAACTTCTCAAACTTCTTTGTTTGGGGAGAGTAACGGTAGATGTTTCTGCAATCTTCATCGTTGGTATTGAAGTAGATGCAGCCGTCGCCTTTGTTCCATTGAAGAGGATAGACAGTCGGGGCAAAGTCCTTTGTGATTGGTTCAATATGACGTGTGGCCAAGTCCATGATATAGGCCTGTGAATCGAAGTCATTGGCGATGGGGTGGTTGCCGCAATTCTTGCCTATGCCTCCGAATGCTTCGGGGCTTCCGGTCAACAGCAATTGTTTACCATCCGGTGAATAACTGGCGCTTCCCATAAAACGGTCGTCGATAAAGAGCGTATCGACAGCCAATGTTTCCAGATTGACCTGATAGAGAGAACTTAATGAGAAAGGACGTTCTGTGATGTTCTCTTTTGAGGTGCTATAAAGGATATACTTGCCATCGGGGGAAATATCATTCAGGTAAGTGCTGTGGTTACCGAAAGTGAGACGTTCAGATATGCCCGTTGCCGGATTATATTTAGCCAGGAAGCTGCGGCGGCGTGAACCGGGAATACGGTCAGCCGGGCTCACGATGCGTTTCAGCGGACCTTCCTCTTTCACTCCTTCTTCCGAAGGATGATAAATAAGATAATCTTCGTTAGGCGACCAGGTGAAACTTTCTTCGGGAATACCTTTCAGGATGGTTTCTTCTTTTAGGGTCAGCGGATCAAGGGTAATTACATCGTTGCCCTTGGCAGCCTGTACGGTATAATACAGCTTATTGCTTTTAGGCATCCAGCGCATGCCTTCTTTGGCATTGGACAACAGCACTTTGCCTGTTTTCAGCTCAGACAGCGTGGTGTAAGTATAAGAACGTTTCAAAGAGTGGTTATTCCAATAGCGTGTAAGCAGATATTTGCCGTCGGGTGAAATGGATACGCCAATGACACGGTTGCCGTAAACGGTGTTGGGGAGGGCAAAGCGTTTCTTTTGTTCGGGAGATACAAAACAAGTGATATCTTTAAACTTATCATCCTTGATGAGTTCGCATTTCAAGGTAGGCGCTGCTTTATCCTTTGAACCGGAAAGCAACTTGATGGTGATTTCATAATCGGCTTCGGGTTCCAGACGAAGGTTGACTTCGCGGGTTGAGGCACCGGATATGCTGTCTTCAGCATTTTCTTTTGACATTTTTGATTCTCCGTTGATAAAAATCTCCCAACGGGCGGGTGAAGTGACTTTCAATTTCCCGGTCATGAAGCGTTCGGCACGCAAGGAGGTCTCCAATAAGTAGATACTATGGTCTTTCTCTGCTTTAGGGAATGAGAGAACTCCGGCAGTATCGGTGCTCAGCACCTGGAAAGGAGCATCGGCAAGGTCGAGTACGACCGGTGTCTTAAGCAAATCCTTGTCGGCGTATTTCTCACCTTTCGGGTTGATGCTGTCATTCATAATCGGGGTGCGTACTGTAATGGCATCGCGCACCTTGAATTGGGTTAATTTCTCTTGGGCTTGCAGGCAGGTACCGGCTCCGGTTGCCAATAACAAGGCAAGCATTGTTGTTCGTTTTTTCATGCTTTTATTTTTGATTAAATGGTTAATATACTATTTTGTCCAAGATTCCGTTGAGGCAGGCGATAGCCACTCCGTAGTTGGTCATCGGTATGTGTTGGCAGCGTGCCCGGTCGATGCGGCTTAATACATATTTACGGTTGAACATACAACCTCCGCAATGAATAATCAGTTCATAAGAACTGAGGTCGGTGGGGAAATCTGTGCCTGATACTATATCTATGTGCAAGCTTTCACCGACTTTCTTTCTGAGCAGGCGCGGGAGCTTTACTCTGCCGATGTCTTCCGAAAGAGGGGCATGTGTGCAGGCTTCGGCTATCAGTATCCTCGATTGCGGGGTAAGGCTGCCGATGGCTGCTGCGCTTTCTATATAATAATGTATATCTCCTTTGTATCCTGCCATCAATACAGAAAAGGAGGTGAGCAGACTGGATTCGGGTTTCAGGCGATATACTTCGTGGAACACTTGTGAGTCTGTGATTATCAGTTGGGGAGCGCGTGAAAGCGCTTCCAATGTATTTGCCAGTTGATCGGTCGTGCAGCTCATGACAAGACATTTCTTATCGAGCAGTTCGCGCATGGTTTGCACCTGAGGCAGAATAAGACGTCCTTTGGGTGCCTGTATGTCCTGTGGCATAACCAGCAATACCAAGTCTCCTTCTTGTACTAAGTTGCCGGTAATGGTTTGTTGGCCGAAATCGGCCGGCAGTTTTCGGAGGATGGCTTGATACACTGCTTCTATGCCTGTATGCTCTTTGGCACTGACTGTGATAGGCGTTTTTCCGCAGACCTTTTCGATTCGGGCAGCGACATCGGCAGCACATTCGCGCCGGTCTGACTTGTTAAGAATAAGGATGACCGGAATATGTCGGGAGTTCAGTTGCTGTATCCATTGCTGCTCTTCTTCCAAATCTCCGTCTTCGCAAAGCAATAACGCGATGTCTGTGCGTTCGATGGCTTGAAGGGTGCGGGCAATGCGCATTTCTCCCAATTCGCCTTCGTCGTCAAATCCCGGCGTATCTATAAAAATGCAAGGGCCGATGCCGTGTATTTCCATGGCTTTATTCACAAGGTCGGTAGTGGTGCCCGGAACAGCGGAAACAAGGGCTGTGTCCTGCCCCGTCAGGGCGTTGATAAGTGATGATTTACCACTGTTGCAACGGCCGAAAATGGCGATATGCAGGCGATTGGCATTAGGGGTACTATTCATATCCATGAGTTATGCTTAAAATCTAAAGTCACGTTTTCCTTCTATTATTTCTTTCAGATTACGCGCGGCTATCTCCTTTATTTTGGGATTGGGGATATGTTTCAATTCTTTTTGAATGAGCACTTCTCCTTTGGCGCGCGTGTCGGCGGATGCATAATCTTCCAAATATTCTTTTAAAGTCATGAGAGCGTTGGGGGCACAGCAATTCGCTATTTGTCCCGATTTGACTAATGACATGAAGCGGTCGCCCGTTCTGCCTGCCCGGTAGCAGGCGGTGCAGAAGCTAGGAATGTGCCCCATGTCGAGCAGCCAGTTGACCACTTCATCCAATGTCCGTGTATCACTGATGTCGAATTGGGCGGAATTTTCTTCCTTCGGTTCAGGCGTGGCGTAACCGCCTACACTGGTGCGTGATCCGCCACTGATTTGTGAAATGCCCAAATGCAGCACTTTGCTGCGCGTGGCAACCGATTCGCGTGTGGAAATAATCATTCCCGTATAAGGTACGGCAATGCGGATGATGGCTACAATGCGGCAGAATATATCATCGGAAACAGCATTGGGGAAGTCGTTTGTGGAAATATCGTCAGCCGGACAGATGCGTGGCACGCTGATGGTGTGCGGACCTACTCCGAAGGTGGCTTCCAGATGTTCCGCATGCATCAGCAGTCCGATAAAGTCGTATTTATAAGTGTTGAGGCCGAACAGCACTCCCAGGCCCACATCGTCTATGCCGGCTTCCATGGCGCGGTCCATAGCTTCGGTGTGGTAAGCATATTTGCTTTTAGGTCCGGTGGGATGCAAGGCTTCGTAGTTTTCTTTGTGATAAGTTTCCTGAAACAGGATATAGGTACCGATGCCGGCATCCTTTAACCGGCGGTAGTTCTCTACTGTGGTTGCGGCAATGTTGACATTCACTCGGCGAATGGCTCCATTCTTATGTTTGATGCTATAAATGGTATCGATGGATTCCAGGATATATTCGATGGGATTGTGCAACGGGTCTTCGCCGGCTTCGAGTGCCAGACGCTTGTGTCCCATGTCCTGCAGGGCGATAACTTCTTTCCTAATCTCCTCTTGTGTCAACTTCTTGCGGGCTATTGTCTTGTTCTTCAGGTGATAAGGACAATATACGCAACCATTGACACAATAATTGGAAAGATATAGCGGAGCGAACATGACAATGCGGTTGCCATAAAATTTATGTTTGATTTCTTCCGCCAGACGGAAAATCCGTTCTATCAAGTCCGGTTGGTCACATTCCAACAAGAGGGCTGCTTCCCGATGGGTCAGTCCTTTGCATCGAGCGGCTTTGTCTATCAATGACTCAATCAGTGCACGGTTGCTCTTATGGGTTTCTGCATAACTCATTGTATCCAGAATTTCCTGATGATTGATGAACTCTTCCGCTATTTTTGAATCTGCTTTATACATTATATTCTAATTGTTTTTATGTTCTGTTTCCATTATAATCTCCTCTTTCTGTCGAAATCCGGTATCCGATAGCATTTAACCGTTCAGACAGTTTTTTTAATCCTTCTGCTGCTTCGGCACCAAAGGCGGCTTTATTATCATATAAGGTGTATTTGGTACGTTGTTCCGGGGGTGACAGGTTGGGCATCACGACATTGGCACCTGCCAATATTCCTCGTTCGCGGCCATCGCTGGCAAGAGTTGCCAGCGCAGTTGTGGAAGGGATAAGGGCGTAAGGATGCATCAGCCTGAAGATAGAAAGCAATTTGAGTGTCATTTCCATGCTTCCGGCCGCTTTGCCGGCAAAGGGAGTATCGTGATGGGGAATGAAGGGACCGATGCCAATCATTTCCGGTTGGAAACGCTCAATAAACAATAAGTCCTCCACCAAATGTCCGATAGTTTGTCCGGGAGTGCCTACCATGATTCCTGTGCCTGTCTGATAGCCGATTTCTTTCAACCATTGCAGGCATTGCAACCGATATTCGGGTGACATTCTGTCGGGATGAAGCAGCCGGTAATGCTCCTTATTATATGTCTCGTGGCGAAGTAAGTATCGATTTGCGCCGGCATGGAAAAAGCGCTCATAAGTCTCCCGTGTCTTCTCGCCCAATGACAAGGTGATGGCACAATCAGGAAAAAGCCGATGTATGGATGCTACCGTTTGTTCTGTCCACTCGTCTGTCATGGCGGGATCTTCTCCTCCCTGCATGACAAATGTACGGAAACCGGCTTCATATCCTTCACGGCAACATGCTAAGATTGTTTCCCGTGTCAGTCCGTAGCGACTGACCGACGGATTGCCTTTCCGAATGCCGCAATAATAGCAATTATTGCGGCATCGGTTAGTGACTTCTATGAGGCCGCGGATGAAAACTCTATTACCGAACCGGGAAAGGGCTTCCTCTTGAGCTTGCTTTTGTAGATAAGATAAGCAGTTACTATCCTGACATTCGAGCAGAATTTTATATTCTTCCGCAGTCAGTTTATGTTCCTTCCTCAGTTTGTCAATCAAGAGTATTTCATTCCATATTTTCATACGTTTTGGTTTGTTTGGTCAATTCTTGGGATAACTGCCACTTGCCTGACTTGCTTCCGCTATGCGTGCTGGGGCCGGTGATGCAGCCTCCTTCGCAAGCCATTACTTCGATAAATTGTCCCGGAGCCTTCCCCGTTTTGGCGTATGCACGTAATGCTGCAATATTCTTTTTGTTCAAGTCTGAAACCTGAACGGCATTTATCTTGTCTGCTTCCATCTTGAGGAATGCTTTCACGGCACCCATAACGCCGCCTGCCTGAGCAAATCCATGTGCTTCGCGCACAGAAGAGAATTCCATGGCATAAGGTTGTACTATTTCCAAATTGACTTCCATCGCATCGAAAATAGAAGAAATCTCCTCAAATGTCATTACAAAATCCACAGCTTCATCACGTTGTGCTTCTTTACGCTTGGCCACACACGGTCCCACAAATACTATTTTTGCATCGGGATGTTTTTTCTTGGCAATACGCGCGGCATAGTACATTGGAGAACCGGTAGTAGAAACATATTTTTTCATGTCGGGAATATACTTGTTCACCAACTCAATATAAGAAGGACAGCAGGAAGTAGTCATAAACTTCTGGCCTTCCTCCAGTTTTTCAATCAGCTCATGTGCTTCATTTTCCACTGTTTCCATTGCACCTTGTGCGACTTCAATCACATCGGTGAAACCGATTTGCTTGAATGCTCCGTATACTTGTTCGATAGTGGTACTGAACTGCCCTAAAATAGAAGGGGCCACAATAGCCACTACTTTTTCTCCTTTACGGATTCTCTGTAACACATCGAAAGTCTGTGATATTTCGAAGATAGCTCCAAAGGGACAGGCGTTCATACACTTTCCGCAATAGATGCACTTGTCCTCGTCAATGTGTTCTATGCCATGCTCGTCTTTGCTGATAGCCTTGACAGGACAGGATTCCTCGCAGGGAACCGGGATATAGACGATGGCATGATAAGGACAACTTTTGTGGCAGATGCCACAACTGATACAGGTGTCGTGGTCAATCCATGCTTTGCCGGTGTCTGCATGTACATGAACAGCTCCTTTGGGGCAGTTGTACTGGCAACTGCGGGCGGTACATCCGCGACACAAGTCGGTAATTTCGTAGTTAATCTGTACGCAAGCGGAGCAGGCTTCGTCTATTACACACATTATATTGTCCTTGGGCATTCCACTTTCTGCACGGTCGAGGGCTCTGGCGGCATATTCGGATAATGAAGTAAGTTCATCTGTTTCATCGTCCATATCCAATCCCAGCAAAGGGAGTGATTTATACTTCCACACAGCGCGTTCTTTATGTACGCAGCAACGTCCGGCATGTTTTGAACGTCGAGGACTCAATTCCAAAGGCAGACGGTCTATTTTGTCTGTTGTCAGTTCTCCATTTTTCCACAGTTTCACAAGTTCGGTCAGCAACTTGTGGCGGACAATCATAATGTTGTTCGTAAAAGCCATATAGTTCAAAAGGTTAGTTATTAGGGTTTGCAAAGATAGTGATATGTTTGCGTTTCATCCCTATAATCGTTAAAGAAAATGAATAAAAAAGGCATTTGGCAGAAATGAATGTTTGTCATAGTGTCAAATTGACAGTTTGTATCTGCCAATTCATCGAGTTTTGGCTTTGGCATGCTTTTAGCTGAAGATTATGTGTCATCTTTAAAAAGACATTGATAACTTGATATAATGTATAACAAATAAAATATTAAAGAACTATGAACATTAAACCATTAGCAGACAGAGT